>OZSS01000036.1_pt1 | contig 59686 bp, 60 predicted proteins | sample 1779911 | NCBI WGS metagenome assembly OZSS01 (sample SAMEA2603589, study PRJEB24840) | metagenome | biome: Water; feature: Photic zone; material: Seawater sample | place: Mediterranean Sea | collected 2013-11-12 | depth 10 m
TTTGATCGACAAGACTTAAGCTATAATAAAAATGGTGTCTATTCTATTTCTCTTTTACTGAATGGGATCAAAAAATAGAAACTTTTAAAAGAAAGGCAGGGGCCCTTGAAGCAGAACACCAAATTCAGACAGAGCGCTTGGAAACCATATCCAATCTTTCTGCCGAAGAAGCTAAGGAGGCCTTGATAGATTCTTTAAAAGAAAAAGCAAAAGCAGAAGCAATGGGTTTTGTTCAAAATAGTCTTGAAGAAGCAAAACTCACTGTACAGCAGGAAGCTCAAAAAATAATCATAAATACCATTCAGCGCATAGGGACAGAAGAAGCCATTGAAAATTGCGTTTCCGTTTTCAATTTAGAGTCCGATGATGTAAAAGGAAGAATTATTGGTAGAGAGGGAAGAAATATTCGAGCTTTAGAAGCGGAAACGGGCGTTGAAGTAATTGTGGATGATACCCCTGAGGTAATTATTTTATCATGCTTTGATCCAGTTAGAAGAGAAATTGCAAGGCTTGCTCTCCACCGTTTGGTTAGTGATGGACGTATTCATCCTGCCCGTATTGAAGAAGTAGTGAAAAAAACTCAGAAGCAGATTAATAATGAGATTATTGAAGTGGGTAAAAGAACTATTATTGATCTTGGCATACATGGATTACATCCAGAATTAGTAAAGGTTGTGGGAAGAATGAAATACAGGTCTTCTTATGGGCAAAACCTCCTACAGCATTCTAGAGAAGTGGCCAAACTGTGTGGCGTGATGGCTTCAGAATTAGGGCTCAACGCAAAGCTTGCAAAACGAGCTGGTCTACTCCACGACATAGGCAAAGTGCCTGAAGAAGAGACAGAAACACCTCATGCTCTTTTAGGTATGGAATGGGCTGAAAAATATGGAGAAAAAGCTGAGGTATGTAATGCCATTGGAGCCCATCATGATGAAATTGAAATGACCTCTTTGTTGTCACCTATTATTCAAGTTTGTGATGCCATATCTGGGGCAAGACCAGGAGCGAGAAGACAAGTGCTTGAAAGTTATGTTCAACGGCTTAAAGATCTTGAAAACATAGCCTATAATTTTGAAGGTGTTACTAAGGCGTATGCTATCCAGGCAGGTAGAGAATTAAGAGTTTTTGTAGAAAGTGAAAAAGTTAGTGATGACCACGCTTCTAAATTATCCTTTGAAATTTCACAAAAAATACAAACAGATATGACCTACCCTGGTCAGGTAAAGGTGACCGTTATAAGAGAAACTCGTTCAGTGAATGTGGCTAGGTAGTTGCTTCAGGTAGATTGAGAAGCATAAAAATTCCTGCAGCTACAGCCGCTCCTATAAATGGCCCAATAATCGGTATCCAGCTATAAGACCAGTCGGCATCTTTATTTTTTCTAGGTAACATTTGATAGACCAACCGTGGACCGAAATCACGTGCTGGATTGATGGCGTATCCTGTGGGGCCTCCAAGTGCCATACCAATAACCCAAACTAAAATCCCTACAGGAAGGGCATCTAATGCTCCTAGTCCAAAATTTGTGATATCCATCCCTTTCACTTCTATGTTTGGACTAGCAATGTTAAGGGCACCAAAAACTAACACAAAAGTGCCAACAGCTTCACTAAAAAGGTTATTCTCATAATTTCTAATCGCTGGTGCAGTACAGAAGGTTCCTCGAACTGTTTGTTCTTCATCAGTTGCTCTATAGTGATCTCTATAAGTCAAATAAGAAAGCCAACTTCCTAACATGGCTCCACCAAGCTGAGCAATAAAATAACCAGGTACTAATGACCAAGAAAATTTACTGGCAAGGGCTAGTCCAAATGTAACTGCAGGGTTTAAGTGTGCCCCACTAGACTGAGAGGAAATATAAACACCAACAAAAACAGCAAAACCCCAAGCGGCAGTAATTAAAACTAGCGCACTTTGGTTTTCTCCGTATGTTTTTTTTAGACTTACATTGGCTACTACACCTGCTCCTAATAATAATAAAATTGTTGTACCTACAAATTCTGAAATATAGGGGTGCATTTCTAACATAATATATAGTTTTTAGCTATTTCTTTAAATTCTTTAAGTTGTCGGGCAGACCAAGAATCAGTTTGACCCATCGTTTTTTGCATAATTTTCACGACCCCTTGACTAATTTTTAATGCTTCATTTGCATTTAAGAAAAGGGCACGAGTTCTTCTGGCCAATACATCTTCTAAAGTAATGGCCATTTCCTTTTCTATGGCCCATACAATTTGGTTTTTGGATATAAAAAATAGTTCTGAAAGAGAAGAGTTGCCATCTGGGTCTATAGCTTTAATTTGTTCAATATCGGTGCCATAGACATGAAGTGGATCTTCCCAATTAGCATTTAAATCATAGCCATTAATTGGAATTTCAACCGTATTACATTTACGTTCATTTAGACCTGCAGCTAGAGCAGCGGTATTGACAGCGTCTTCAGCGATTTTTCTATAGGTTGTCCACTTACCTCCTAGCACACTAACTAGACCACTGGTGCTTACCTTAATTTTATGATGTCGTGAAACTTCTTTTGTACTTTCTTTATTTTTAGTTGCGGCAAGTGGACGTAAGCCCGCAAAAATACTTTTCACATCTTTGCGCGTTGGCTTTTGGGTCATATAAGAACTGGCATTGGAAAGTATAAACTTTATTTCTTCTTCAAGTGCTATCGGTTCTTCTTTAGCCTCATCTACTGGAGTATCGGTTGTTCCTACCACCACATAATTATTCCAAGGTACGGCAAAAAGGACTCTTCCATCTGTAGTATGAGGAACCATTATTGCATGCGGACCCTTCAAAAAGGACTTTTCTAACACCAGATGCACCCCTTGACTGGGTCGTATCATGGGTTTGCTTTCTGGAGCATCCATTTGCATTATCTCATCAGAAAAAACACCGGTTGCATTGATCACAACTTTTGATTTGATTGTGATTTCTTCACCTGTTAACTCATCTTGTGCAAGAAGGCCATTAATAATTCCACCTTCTTTGATAAGTTGTTTTAAGGCTACATAGTTTAGCAGTGTTGCCCCTTCTTTTTCAGCCGTTAATCCTAAGCTAATAGCCATTCTTGCATCATCAAATTGACCATCATGATAAATGACGCCTCCACGTAGTCCTTCTTTATTTACATTAGGTATCAGCTCGAGAGTTTCTTCTCGATCTAAAATAGTGGATGGGCCGAGACCTAACCTACCGGCCATCATATCATATACTTTTAGACCGATGCCATAAAAGGGACTACTCCACCAATCATATGATGGAATAACAAAGCTTAAATCTTGAACTAGGTGAGGAGCATTTTTTCGCATAATGCCCCTTTCTTTAAGTGCTTCAAGCACTAATGAAATATCTCCATTTTGCAAATATCTAACTCCACCGTGCACGAGTTTAGTGCTTCGAGAGGAGGTGCCTTTAGCAAAATCATATTTTTCTATAAGAAGAGTTTCATATCCTCGACTAGCAGCATCTACTGCAATCCCCAAACCGGAAGCGCCTCCTCCAACAACTACGATATCCCATGCCTCTTTTTTATTTTTAGCATAGGTAAGGTTTTTAATTCTATTCATTTGCAGTTTTAAAAGCTTTAGGAACTCTTGCATTCCATTGATGAAGAATACGTTCTTTTTGAGAACTATTGGAGGGACTAAAAGACATATCTTTTTTCCAGATCTTTTCTAGTTCTTCAATGTTTTTCCAGAAGCCAACAGCAAGTCCAGCAAAAAACGCCGCTCCAAGAGCAGTAGTTTCTGTAGTTTGAGGTCGAATAACCACTGTAGTAAGCAAGTCAGCTTGAATTTGCATTAACAAATTATTATTGGAAGCACCCCCATCAACTTTCAAACTTTTGAACGTCGTGGCAGCATCTTTTTCCATTTCTACAATAATATCTCGCGTGCGTAAGGCAATCGATTCTAAGGCAGCTCGTGCGATGTGTCCCTTTTGAGTTCCTCTAGTAATTCCGATGATAGTTCCTGTTGCCTCTGGGTCCCAATAGGGAGCCCCAAGTCCAGAAAGGGCTGGCACAAAAGTAATACCCCCATTATTTTCAACAGATTTTGCCAAAGTCTCTATTTCAGAAGCATCTGATATGATCTGCATTTGGTCGCGTAACCATTGCACAAGGGCTCCAGCAGTAAAAATACTGCCTTCAAGCGCATAGGTTATTTTTCCATTGAGTTGATACCCAATTGTGGTTAACATTTTATTATTTGAAGCTACGGCCTTTTGTCCCGTATTCATAATGCAGAAACAACCTGTACCATAGGTGTTTTTTACATCTCCTTCGTTGATACACATTTGTCCAAAAAGTGCAGCTTGTTGATCACCTGCAATGCCACTAATAGGAATTTCTTCTCCGAAAAGTTTTGTAACACCTACTATTTCTGAACACGAAACGACGTCAGGTAGAAGAGATTTTGGAATATCTAGTATTGATAAAAGTTCGTTGTCCCATTCTAAAGTATGAATATTAAAGAGTAGCGTCCTACTTGCATTAGTGACATCCGTTACATGAGTTGTACCATCTGTTAAGTTCCAAATAAGCCAACTGTCAACAGTCCCAAAGGCAAGTTCTCCGTTTTCTGCTGCTTGTCTTAATTCCGGATTTTCATCTAAAATCCATTTTATTTTAGTGCCAGAAAAATAAGCATCGAGAACAAGACCCGTTTTGTTATAAAAAGTAGAGGTATGGGATTTCAATGCCTCACAAATAAATGCGGTTCTTCTGTCTTGCCAAACAATTGCTTTGTGTACGGGTTGTCCTGTTTTACGATCCCAAAGAACAACCGTTTCTCTTTGATTAGTGATTCCAACAGCAGCTATTGCTTGGGCAGAAATATCCTGTCCACCTAGAACTTCTTTGATGGCTCGAAGTTGTGTTTCCCAAATCTCAATGGCATCATGTTCGACCCAACCTTCTTTTGGAAAATATTGTGGAAACTCATGCTGAGCAATACCAATGCTTTCGCCTTTCTTATCAAATACTATTGCCCTAGAACTTGTTGTTCCAGCATCTATAGCTAAAATATACTGTTGCATTTGTTTAGTTTAATTGATACTCTTAAGAAATAAGATTTCCATTCTCATCCCAAATAGCAGTATCATTTCTATTGACAGGATCTGCGAATTTATCGGTCCAATCATCATAGGAAAAACCATGTTCTTTGAGAACCTCGCTAGGAACGCCGTCCCAAACATTAGGTTGGTTTCCTTGATATCCCAATTCCTTTATGCCTACTTCAGAGGTAAAATAGCCGGTTAAGACTAAGTTTCGCATCAAAGAGAAAAAGGCAACTTCTTGTTTTTGATCATCACTGTCAATCGATAGGTCTGGATAGGCAATTAAATCAAGGGTTTCTAACTGTTGATCTTCTGAACAATCCATGAAACTTTTTCCATATTTTTTATTAGAATGATGATCTAACCACATGAGCCCTCCCCTAATTTTGATTTGAATTGGAGGATAATCTTTTGACATAAACTCAATAAATTGAGGTACATCGGCCTGTTCAATAGTCCCTTCTGGAGCTGGGGGAAGAATTAAATTTGCCAAATGTGTTATTGTACTTAATTCCGAATCGTCAAAAAAAGCTGAATTCAAAAGTTTTTCATCTCTTGTAGCTTCTTCTGGTGTTCTTCCATATTGATATTTCCAAATAGAAGCTTTTATCTCTTCTGCAGGAGCTGACACGCAACTTTCTAATGCTAAACCTCCGGCCATACTGCCTAAAAATAGAGATCGAATGCTTTCTCTTCTATCCATAATCTAAATATTTTGTTTTTTCAATTCTTGAATAATAAATTCTGAAGTTCTCCAAGAAAGAGCCATGATTGTCCACGTTGGATTTTTATCTGCCTGAGAAACAAAAGGGCCTGCATCTACCACAAACACATTATTGACATCATGTAATTGTTCAAATTCGTTGACTACTGATTTCTTAGGATCAGATCCCATTCTTGTGGTACCCACCTCGTGAATGATGCGCCCAGGATTGAGCAATCCATAGTCTTTGTCTGCTCCAGGTTTATCTCCTAATACTATCCCACCCATGTTGTGTATAATTTCTTCAAAGGTTTCGTGCATATGTCTCGCTTGTTTTCTTTCATGATCTGACCATTTATAATTAAAACGCAAGACTGGGATGCCATATTCATCAACAGTTGTTGGATCTATTTCACAATAATTATCAATATTAGCGATAGATTCACCCCTACCTGACATGCCCATAACGGCTCCATAAAATTTCTTCACATCCCCTCGAAGATTATTGCCATACCCTCCCACTTTTAGGCCGAGATATTCGTTGAGTTTGTTAGGATCAAATCCAAAGCCATAGCTGGGCATCCCAAGGCCTCCCCAAACTTCAATATGATATCCCCTAGGGAAATCTAATTTTTTATTATCGAGCCACCATGGAGAATAAAGATGCATTCCCCCAACACCGTCTTCGTTATATATTTTTCTGTTCATAAGATCAGGAACAAAAGCCATGCGATCTGAACCCGTTGAGTCATGTACATATTTGCCTACTAGATTGCTGCTATTTCCCAAACCATTGGGGTGGGCTTGACTTTTTGAATTTAAAAGAATTCGTGCTGTACTGCAGGCAGAGGCTGCTAGTACAACTACTTTTGCTTTTAGGCTGTATTCTTTTCGATCATCTTTATTAATAAACAGAACCCCTCTTGCTTTACCCTCTTCATTTACGCTCACTTCCCTAACCATGCTATTCACATAGAGGTCAACCTGACCCTTAGATTTTTGAGCTGGAAAAATCAAACAGGAACCTGCTGAAAAATCGGCATAGACAGAGCAAGATCGGCTACATTGGTTACAATAAAAACAGACTCCTCTTTCATCATTAATTCTCTTGGTGAGAATTGACAATCTAGAGGGCATAACTTTTACACCCGATTTTTCAGCCCCTTTTTTATAATATAATTCGTGTAATCTAGGTTTTGGTGGAGGTAAGAAAAAACCATCAGGTTCATTATATATGTTTTCTTTAGAACCAAAAACTCCGATGAGTTTATCTACCTTATCATAATAGGGTTTGATGTCTTCATAGCCAATAGGCCAGTTTTCACCCAGTCCATCTCGGTCTTTACCTTTAAAATCTCTAGGGCCAAAACGAAGAGAAATTCTTCCCCAATGATTTGTTCTGCCACCCAGCATTCTTGATCGAAACCAATCAAATTGAGTGTCACCTAGTTGAGTGTAGGGTTCTCCATCGATTTCCCAGCCTCCATAGGCCATGTCAAATTCTCCAAAGGCTCTTCTTGTTCCAGCACCCCTTCTAGGTGATTCGTAAGGCCATTTCATTTGCGTTTGTTGCGCTGGATTGGCAGGATCAAAATAGGGACCTGCCTCTACAACAGCAACCTTCAAACCTGCTTCAGCTAATACTTTGGTAGACATGCCACCACCAGCACCCGATCCAACTACAATGACATCATAGATTTTTTGATCTTCTATTATTTCCATAAGAATTTTTTTCTGTAAAAGGAGCTAATAATTATGATGGCACATCCACCAAATTCCTAAATCCATCTAAATATAAAGTGAAAAATTTGGATGCGCAATTAAGTTACAAGTTTGAGTTGTAAATTAGTATAAAAAATAAAACAATATGCAAATTGAGGTTTGTGCTTCTTCTTTGACTTCTGTTTTTCATGCTGCACAAGCTGGCGCTGATCGAGTAGAGCTTTGCACAGAATTAAGTCTAGGTGGTTTGACGCCCTCATATGGTTTTGTGAAACAGGCTCTCCTTTTAAAACTACCCCTTCATGTGTTAATTCGTCCAAGAAGTGGTCATTTTATATATTCTGAAAATGAAATTAATGTCATGTATGAAGACATTTTACAATTCAAAGCTATGGGATGTGCAGGAGTGGTGGTTGGCTTATTAAATGAAAAATATGAGTTAGCTAACAAAGCGTTAGAAAAAATGAAGCGTCTTGCTGGATCAATGCAAATCACATTTCACAGGGCAATTGACCTTGTAAGAAATCCAGAAGAAAGTCTTGAGGCACTAGTTGATATGGGGTTTGCACGTGTGCTAAGCTCTGGCCAGCAAATCAATGCATTAAAAGGGATAGAGCTATTAAGTAATATGCAGGAGTGGAGTAGAGGCAGAATTGCTATTATGCCTGGTGGAGGAATTAATCTAGAAAACTGTTTGTACTTTAAGCAGGCTGGATTTCAACATTTACACTTTTCAGGATTTAAAGAAATCAAACAAGAAAAATACCCGACACACCTTAAAGAAAACTTCTCTTTCTTAGAACAACCTTTTGGTCATTCTGATAAAACCATGCTAAAAAAAATTATTGATAAGATAAAAGAGGATACTACTTAAATAAGATGGCAATCCCACCCAAAGCAGTAAATAAAAGGATTAGTTTGCGGTAGTTGTCATTTTTAATCCTTTTTACAATTTCAACACCAACCAAAAAACCTAGAATCACAAATGGAATTAAACTTGCACTTATTTTGATGGAATTTATATTAATAGTTTTCCAAACCAGTACGTGAAAAGGAACTTTAAATAGGTTGATAATAAAAAAAAGCCAAGCCGCGGTTCCTATAAATTCATTTTTTGGCAACCGCATGGCTAAGAAATAAATGTTGGTAAATGCTCCAGCCAAATTGCCAACCATGGTGGTGAAACCTGCTAAAACTCCCATTAATCCAGAAAAGGACCAATGAGTTGGCACAGATTCTGACTTTTTTTGTTCCCAATAATACATCATTAAGGTACTGCCTATGATAATGATAACCATTCCATAGGTGAAAGTTTTTTCAGAAATTGCATTACCACCCACAACGCCAAGTAGAACACCCAGAACCATCCAGGGTATTAGTTTCCATATGTAATGCCATTTCACATGTCTTTTATAATATAAAACAGCGAGTATATCCCCGCAAATTAGAAGAGGCATCATGATACCAGTAGAGTTTTTTGCACCATAAACTAAGGCCAAGCCCGTCACAATCAGTGCAGCTATACCTTTAATTCCAGCTTTTGAAATACCCAAAAGCATAGCGCTGCTTGCAGCAAGAAGAAACCCTAAACTTAAAAAAGGAAGATCAATATTCATTTTGGCTTCAAATATAGGCCTAATCTGATGAATCAATTAGTTCAATCCAGCCTACTTATTTTGTGCATCTTTGTGAAAAACTATTTTTGAAATACAAATCAGCAATTTTTTTTATGCTTGGCAGCACAGTATTTTTTTCTGTGATGAATGCACTTGTTAAATATTTGGATTATTACCATGTTTTTCAACTGGTTTTTTCTAGAGCTCTAGGCACTCTGTTTATCACATTTATTATGTTAAAAAAAAGAAAGATTCACCTATCGGGCAATCAAAAGAGATTACTGATATTAAGAGGCTTGGTTGGAACAACGTCAATGTTCTTATTCTTTTTGGGTATTCATTACATGACCATGGGTAGTGCTGTAACACTGCGCTATTTGGCTCCTCTTTTTGTTGGAATTATTTCAATTTTAATGTATAAAAAAAGTATGTTGCCTCGGCAATGGTTTTATTTTGGCCTAGCTTTTTTAGGAGTTTATTTTATTAAAGGATTTGATCCAACTGCAGATATTTTTGGAATAATAGTTGTTCTGTTGTCTGCTGTTTTTTCGGCAGGTGTTTATTTAATTATCTCCAAGATAGGCACAAAAGATCATCCTTTAGTGGTAGTTTTTTATTTTATGTTAATTGCAACTATTTTTGGTGGAATTGGGTCTTTGTTCTTCGGCATTGACTTCCGACAGGAAGATTTATTCTTGATGCTCTTGTTAGGGGTTTTTGGTTTTTTTGGCCAGATTTTAATGACGCAAGCGTTTCAAAAAGGACCTGCTGCGCAAATTGCACCCTTTAAGTACATAGAGGTTGTTTTTACATTGAGTATTGGAATCTTATTATTTAGTGAAACCTATCATATTTTGCACTTAATAGGTACGTTTTTAATCATTTTAGGCTTGGTTTTAAATATGAGATTAGTGGCACATCTTGATGAGAGATAAAGTATTTATTCTTTACTTTTATTATCAATAATAAACAATGAAGAATTTCTCTTCTTTTTTAGTCATTACACTGTTTTTTGTGGTAAATAGTGGTTTCTCTCAAGTAAAGCGAGAGGTCGAAGAACGCATTTCATTAGAAAAATTACCTAACCCAATTAAATCTTTGCTCCCCATAATTAAGCCTAATGCAAAACATCTTAAATTCTACCACGAAATTGACGGTGAAAAAGAAAGCTATGAAGTGAAATTTAAAAAAGAGAATACACTTTTTAGTATAGAATTTAATAAGGCTGGAGCATTAGAAGACATTGAGGTCTTGATTTCAACAGAGCAGCTTCCCAAGGCAATTATAGAAGCGCTAAACCCTATGTTTATCCGATATAAATTAGTGAGAATTCAAAAGCAATTTTTACCTACTGGAGGAGAAAGCCCTAAACGTGTTATTGAGCGATCATTTGAAAATAGCGCCACGCCAAAGGCATATGAAATAGTTCTTTTAGGTAAAACAGAAAAAGAAAACAAACAATTTGAGTTCCTATTTGATCCACTTGGAAATATTTTGGATAAACGCATTTTAATGCTTCCCAATCAAGACCATGTTATTTATTAGAAAAGTATTTGTCTACATTGCTTTATTTTGGACTAGTTTCTTTCTTGCTCAAAATGCGTCATTTCTCTCACAGCCACAATTAACAGTTTCTCATCAAGTAACTGACCTGTATGGAGCTAATTTTGGGCTAAACACTCGATTAGAATATAATGCTGATAATGATAAATTATTTTCCTCACAATTTATTCAATTAAGTCACTTTTCCTCTTTCCATTTAGGGAACACAGAAAAAATAAGTGTGGGTCTACTTTATAGATTCAAAGAGAAAAACAGTAATCAAGTCGCAAATGAGTTTCGGATCACTCAGCAATATCATTTTACCTTCAAGCCTCGATCTTATCGATTTTCTCACCGCATAAGGACAGAAGAACGATTTATTGGGAACGAACTTCTATTTAGGATTCGATATCGATTGGGTATTGATTTTCCTTTGAATGGTGAAGAATTAAATATCAATGAATTCTATTCTTTTTTCAATGCTGAATCATTACTGGTTTTACAACATTCTTTTGCACCTAGATACGATACTCGTTTATCGGGGGGGGTAGGAAATCAAATTAGTGACAGATTGAAATTACAATTTTTAGTGCAACATCGTTGGGAAAGAATAATTTATAAAGCTGATAGCAAGTTTTTCCTTTTATTGGGGGGCTATTTAAAGATTTAGAGGATAGATCAAAAGACTCTCCACCGTGATAAATTTTAGGCTCTGAGTACTGTTTCATCAGTTTTAAATCGTGTACAGTAGCGTGTACAGTAGCAATTATTTTAGACAAAGAATCCATTGATTTTTAGTGTTATTTTACTAATAATCAATGGATTAAATTTGTAGCGAGAGGGAGACTTGAACTCCCGACCTCCGGGTTATGAATCCGACGCTCTAACCGGCTGAGCTACCTCGCCAATGGGATGCAAATATAAAAACATAATACTGCTGATTTAAAATATTTTTAAAATAATGTTATGCCTAAACATTTTTCAATATATTGGGCTTTTCTAAGAGAATCACGATGAGTACCAAAAAACAATATACAATTGAATACGACTTTCATGCCTCCCCTCAGCTGTTGTTTCAATACCTATCAACACCTTCAGGTCTTTCAGAATGGTTTGCAGATAATGTTAATTCAAGAGGAGAAGATTTTACCTTTTTGTGGGATGATTCAGAAGAAGAGGCAAAGCTACTTTCTTTAAAGGCAGACAAAACTATTCGTTTTCAGTGGAAAGAAGATCAAGATTCTTTTTTTCAATTTGAAATTGTTGTGGATGAAATCACAAAAGATGTCTCTTTATTGGTAACAGACTTTGCAGAAAAGGACGAGATTGAAGAATCTCAAATGCTCTGGAATAACCTTATTGCAGACCTAAAGCAAGTGCTCGGCTCGACTTAATATGTCCATTGGATTCAATTGCAACGGAACTTGCACACGCTCTTTGAACGATAGTTCACCAAGTTTACTAAAAGGCCTTTTGAACCCTATTGTTCTGGAGGAAACTGTTCGCTTTGAAAAGGAAGTATTTTTATTTTGGGAAAAGCACTATTTTAGAATGATGGCCACCCTTCGTCGGATGCGTTTTCAAATTCCGAATAGCTATACCCCAGAAAAATTCATTTTAGAAGCCAAAAAGCTTATTGATTACCTTGGTGCTTCAAAAGGAAACGCTTTTTTATTTCATTTTCATTTTGTGCGTGAAGAATCAAATAAGACTACGTTTGTTATTGAATGTGAACCTCTAAATTTTTTAGAATCAATTGATGGTGCAAGAACTTATGAGGTGGATTTATATCGTGAAAACTTTCTTAGTTCTGGTCTATTAGCCAATCAAAGTATAATAAACGCTCCAATTAGAAATATTGCAAGGACTTATGCTATTGAAAATGGTCTGGATGATGTATTACTTCTCAATGACCAAAAACAACTTGTGGAAGCTACAAAAGGAAGTTTATTTTTGATTCAAGAAAATAAAGTTTTAACTCCCTCATTGCAATCAGGTGCTCAAAACAGTGTTTTTCGACAAGTTTTCATTCATTTTTTGATGCTACAGCAAAATATTGAAATTGTTGAAAAAAGTATTAGCCCCTTTGAGATTCAAAATGCCAAGGAAATTTTTATTCTCGACCTAGCAACGGGGACTAAAAGTATTGGAAACTACAGGAAAACTTCTTTTGAGAGCTTACAAACTAAAAAACTCTATTTGGATTTTTTGTCTTCATCAGTATTTAATTCGAACTAGGATTGTCTGGAGCATTGGCCCAGATGATGTATTTTCCACCCAAAGAAATAATCTCATTGCGCCAAAGTGATTGGCTAGTTTTGGTCAATAAGTCCTTTCCATAAGTATTTTCTTTTTTATGCCATACTTTTGAATGGAGCTCATTTTGAAGTTGATTTTTATCCCAACCGGCATAACCGAGAAAAAAACGAATTTTATTGACCAGAGAATGGTCCTTATTGAGTAATCGAACCAAAGTATCAAAATCACCACTCCAGTAAAAGTGTGAATCAATGGCGATACTATTTGGGATTTGAGTTCCTAATTGGTGTATAAAAAATAAATTATCTGGCTCGACTGGTCCTCCATAGTAAAGAGGAATTTTAGCTTGAAAGCCCTCTACTACGTCATTTAAAAAATAATTTAGCTCTTTATTGATTATAAAACCAAAAGCACTTTCTTGTTTGTACTCCACAATATAAATCACAGAACGATGAAAGTGAACATCACCAATGATACTAGGTAAAGCAATGATTAAATTTCCAGGGTTCAATTCCAATAGTTTGTTAGAGTGGATAAAAAAAGCCCCTTATTTAGGAGCTTTTTTATTTTTTATTCAGTAAACCTTAATTCACTGATCCAGAAAGTTCGGCTCCAGCCTTAAACTTAACAACATTTTTTGCTGCAATTTTAATGGTAGCCCCTGTTTGTGGATTTCTTCCTTCTCTTGCTGCTCTTTTGGATACCGACCAGGATCCAAATCCAACTAGTGAGACTCGCCCTCCACCTTTAAGAGTAGATTGAACACCTCCTAAAAATGATTCTAATGCTTTTTTTGCTGCAGCCTTTGAAATTCCAGCGTCAGCCGCCATAGCATCAATGATTTCTGTCTTGTTCATAATAAATTGATTTAAATTTTAATAGAAACAAATTTAGATGCTTTCCGCAAAGCCAAAAGAAAAACCGTGGTAAATACCCATTTTTGTTGATAAATAGTATTAATTGTTGATAATCGTGATCATTTTCTTACAAAACCATGGTTTGTTTTGGGAAATTATATCCATTCAATAGCTCTGCTGCTAGCATCTTTCTTTTATTGGGCAATTGAATTTCCTCACAAATTAGATAGCCTTGCTCAGTAGAAATATAAATTTCTTTTCCTTTCACTAAAAGTCTTTTTGGTGCCACTCCATGTGCTTCAAATTTTGTGCTGGCACTAAAAATTTTAAGTTGTTGTTCTTGTCCTTTTTCGTCAATAATAGAAGTCCAAGCACCTGGGTAGGGAGACATAGCTCTTATGTGACATTCTACCTCAGATAGTTTCTCTTGCCAATTGATCCTTATCGTTTCTCTATTGAGTTTAGGAGCGGACTTCACATTCCCTTCAATTTGTTGTGGTTGAGGAAATATTTTTCCCTCATTGAGATCCGAAAGGGTTTGTTGTAAAAGTGGTCCTCCAAGTTCGGCTAATCGATCGTGTAAGCTGCCTGCTGTTTCTTTCGGATTTATGGCAATTCTTTTTTGTAGTAAAACAGCTCCAGTATCAATCTTATCATCAATTAAAAAAGTGGTGAGCCCAGTATGTTTTTCATTGTTCTTAATCACCCAATTTATTGGCGCTGCACCGCGATAATTGGGCAAAAGAGAGGCATGAAGATTAATTGTTCCTAAGCGAGAAAATGACCAAACACTTTCAGGAAGCATCCTAAAGGCAACTACTACTTGACAATCAGGAGCTAAATCTTTGATTTTAGTTACAAACGACTCTGCTTTTAAATTTTCAGGTTGTAGAACGGGGATATTATTAGCCAAAGCATATTTTTTGACTGCACTTGAATGTATTTTTTTACCTCTTCCCGAACGTTTATCTGGAGCTGTTACAACTGCCGCAACTGTGAAATTATTTTTGTGTAAATAATCCAAATTTTGAACAGCAAATGCTGGAGTCCCATAGAAAATAATTTTCATTTTATTCATGTGCTAAAAAGAAATGGTTGGTTGTCGTTTTTTCAATTTTTTCTTGCGCTAATAGTTTTTCTAGCAGACTTGCTAACACTGAGGGTAAAATAAAAAGATTTTCTTTGATTTGGTTTAGTGATGTGGGCCCTTTTGCCAATAATGCTAATAATTTATTTTCGGCATCTTTTGTGACTTGATCAATTGGAGCACATGGTGTGGCTGAGCATTGCTTGCAGGTGGAAGACCGACTTTCGCCAAAATAATTGAGTAATTGATTACGCAAACATCGTTGCGGATGTTTTAAAAAGTGGATCATTTTTTCCAAACGCTCAAGCTTGATTTTTCTTTTTAATTTTTGATGCTTTAATAAATTAATAAGGGCGTATTGATCTTCTCTAGGGACTAAAAACTGGAGTTCTAAGTCTGCAGAACGATCATCAAAGTCTATAACATCCATTGCCTTTAATTGATTTAGGTAAGCCTTGATTGCCTTTTCTTTGAGGTTCAGTAAACGCTCAATAGTTTTTGGATTGATACTAATTTCATCTTGTGGAAAATGCGGATAATTTCTTAATAGTATTTCTATAAGGGTACCCAATTGACTCTGAGAATCAAAAAAGGATAGAAGCTTTGTCTCACTGTGTGAAGATTTCAATTGCCATTGTTTTTGATAAGATGGATGGAAGTGGACTATACCATTTTGTTCGAAATCAGTAAAGCATTGCCAGGTCTTTTTCTTCCCTAATTTATATAGTGTACAAAACTGAGAAAAATTCAAATGAAATAAATTCTCGGGCAGACTCCCACTACTTATTTGAAAAAAGTTGCAAAGGTTTTTGTAAGTTTTAATATAATCCCTCTCCTCAGGCAAACTTTTTATTAGTTTAGAAGTTAATTCTGTAATGTCATTTTTATGTAATAAAAGAAATGCTTTGGCGATTTTTCCATCACGGCCGGCTCGCCCTGTTTCTTGGTAGTATCGCTCTAAACTATCAGGTGGGGCAAAATGAACAACTAGTCTCACATCAGCTTTGTCAATGCCCATCCCAAAGGCACTTGTGGCTACCATCACCCTTTTTCTATTTGATTGCCAATCCACAAGTCTATCTTTTTTTTCTCTTTGAGACATTCCACCATGAAAGGCTCTTGCGCTAATTCCTTTTTGTTCTAACCATGAACTTATTTGTTCAGTTTGATAACGAGTTTCACAATATACAATGGCCGTTCCTTGAATGAACTTAACAAGTTGAAATAAAAGGGTCCACTTGTCTTCAACTTCAACAACTTGGTAGGCAATATTTTTTCTTTCAAAAGAACCTATAATAACTTCTGGTTTTTTAAGTGTTAAGTTTTCAATAATATCATTTTTCACTTTAGCCGTTGCAGATGCAGTCAAAGCTATGGTTGGTGCATTAGGAAAGCAATCTTGAAGATGTTTTATTTTTCTATAGGCAGGTCTAAAATCAATTCCCCATTCTGAAATGCAATGGGCCTCATCAACTGCAATACAATTGACAGGGAGCATCGCTAGCTGTTCTAAAAAAGCTTCATTTTGAATGCGCTCAGGAGATAAATAGATGAATTTGTAATCTCCAAATTTTGAATTGTCTAATAATCTTCCAACATCCTCTTTATGGCTGGTGGCTGAGAAATGCATGGCTTTAATATTTCTATTTTTTAGTTGCTGGACTTGGTCTTGCATTAATGCAATTAAGGGTGATACGATAAGAGTGATACCCTCTTGAAGTAGCCCTGGCAACTGATAACATAAAGACTTCCCAGCACCAGTTGGGAGAATAGCCAAACAATCTTTTTTTGACAACACAGTGTCAATAATCTTTTCTTGATTGGGACGAAATTGATCGTAGCCCCAGTATTTCAATAAGATCCCTTTTTTATTCATACTGGCTCAACGTATTTAATAAAAATGCAATTCTGTTCTCTGGTGATTCTTTTGGAATGATATGCAACAAACCATTGAGTTCTTGATAAATATTTTTAATATGTTCAAAGTAGTTTTGAGCTTCTTCAAAAGTTTCAAGGCGTTCGGAATCTGTGTGATAAATTTCTAACCACGGCTCAAGCAAAAAAACATGTTCATATACATAAGGCTTGGCCTTTTTCTTCCAAGGGTCACTATTTTTTCCTTGAGCTTGAAGATAGGCAATGATATCTGGAATGCCCCGATCAAAAAACACGTATGGTTTTTTTTTTAGAAAGGGCAATTTTCTTGCAGACTCCCATTGTTGTTTTCTACCTTCAAACAACGCTTCGCTAAAAGCATTTGGATCTTCTTTAAAGTAATTTTTGAACCCTTTATGAAACCCTTTTTTTATGATTATTCTGCTAAACTCTTCAAAAGTTTGATAGCCATCTTCTTTTAGAAGATTTATTAATCTTGTTTTACCGCTTCCGGGTCCTCCACTAATAACAATTTTCCGATTATGCATCAAATGGTTCTATTCGTAATATCTTATCTTTATAACAAAATTAGGGCATTGAAAAGAACAAAAGAAGATCCTGAAGAATTTTATTCCCGCTTCAAGATAGAATTAGAAAAGTCTCAGTCATGGCCTGGACCCTTTCTATTCAAGTTTATCTTGAAAGCGGATTCTACTCACCTTGAAAAATTACAAAGTTTTTTTAAAGACAAAGAAGCAAAATGGAAACATAAATCGTCATCAAAAAAGAAATTTGTTAGTATTTCAGTTCATGTGGATATGGAATCGCCCGAAGAAGTGATTGCACTCTATCAAAAAGCAAATAAATTAGAGGGTGTAATTTCTCTTTAAAGTTTTTGTTTGCAATTGCCTTTATATCGGCACTTTTGTTTATTTTGCAGACTCAATTCTACACAAAACCAAAACCAACAAATTTTTATGGAATCCTTGCAATACAACACCAAACGCAAGCAATTAATAATCCCCGAATATGGAAGACACATCCATATAATGGTTGAACAACTACTTGAGATTGAAGAGCGTGAAGAACGTAATAAAAAAGCAAAAGCAGTGATAGGAGTGATGGGAAATCTAAATCCCCACTTACGCGATGTTCCAGATTTTCAACATAAATTATGGGATCAATTATTTATTATGTCTAATTTTCAATTAGATGTTGACTGCCCTTTTGAAAAACCTGTGGCTGAGGCCCTTGCAGCAAAACCTGGACGATTGCCTTATCCTCAAAACTATCCAAAGTACCGTTTTTATGGGAACAACATAAAAAGAATGATTGACGTTGCCATTAGTTGGGAGCAAGGAGAATTAAAAGATGCTTTAGTATTCACCATTGCCAATCATATGAAAAAATGTTTTTTAGGGTGGAACAAAGATACTGTTGAAGACGGTGTGATTTTATCCCATCTTTCTGAATTATCAAATAGTAAATTAGAGGTTGCCGAAACCCATTTACCACTTACCGATTCTTCAGATCTATTAAAGCTGAAATTTAAAAACGGAAACGGCCCTAATAGCAACAATAAATCGAGAAGACACAACCGCAAACGACATTAAACAGCTATGGGAAGTTTTGTTATTGAAGGAGGCAATCAATTGCAAGGAACAATAATCCCTCAGGGTGCTAAAAACGAAGCTCTTCAAATTTTATGTGCCGTTTTACTTACTGATGAACCAGTTGAAATCAATAATATTCCTGACATAATTGATGTAAATAAACTCATCCAACTGCTCAAAAATCTTGGAGTCAAGGTGACTGCTTTAAAAAAAGGAAGCTTCAGATTCCAAGCTGATGCTATCGATTTAAACTACCTATCATCAGACTTATTCAAAGAAGAAGGGAAGGGGCTACGAGGTTCTATTATGTTGGTAGGGCCGCTTTTGACTCGTTTTGGTCAGGGATCAATTCCAAGACCTGGTGGAGATAAAATTGGTCGTAGAAGGTTAGATACTCATTTTGAAGGATTAACCCTTTTAGGAGCTAAATTTGAATATCAAAAAGAAGATCGATTTTATGCTGTTCGTGCCGACCAGCTTGAAGGAGCTGAAATTTTATTAGACGAAGCTTCAGTCACAGGAACCGCTAATTTGGTGATGGCTGCTATTTTAGCAAAAGGAACTACAACAATATACAATGCCGCTTGCGAGCCTTATTTGCAGCAACTCTGTGCCATGTTGAATCGTATGGGAGCGAATATAAAAGGCATTGGATCAAATTTACTTACCATAACGGGAGTAGAGAACTTGAAGGGCACTGAGCATACTTTATTACCAGATATGGTCGAAGTTGGAAGTTGGATTGGTTTAGCGGCCCTCACTCAAAGTGAACTCACTATAAAAAATGTACAATGGTCTTTTTTAGGTCAGATTCCCAGGGTTTTTGAACGTCTTGGCATACGAATTGAAAAAAAAGGAGATGATCTTTTTGTGCCTGTACACCCTGATGGGTATGCGATCCAAAACTTTATTGACGGTTCAATTCTAACAATTTCAGATGCACCATGGCCAGGGTTTACTCCAGATCTATTAAGTATTGTTCTTGTTGTAGCCACTCAAGCAAGAGGTAGCGTTCTCATACATCAAAAAATGTTTGAGAGTAGACTATTCTTTGTAGATAAATTGATTGACATGGGAGCCAAAATTATTCTTTGTGACCCACATCGAGCTACAGTGATTGGACACGACTTCAAGTCCCAACTTAAAGCTGCTACATTAACTTCACCAGATATACGAGCGGGTATTTCATTGCTTATTGCAGCCCTCTCTGCTAAGGGCACAAGTACAATTCATAATATTGAACAAATTGATCGAGGCTATGAAAATATTGTCCCTCGTCTCAAAAAGTTGGGCGCAAAAATAGAACGCATAGAGAATTGAAATTATTAATATAATGCCCAAATATGTTATCTTCCTTCTCACCTTAGGTCTTCCTTCTCATTGTCTTCAAAGTCAGACATCCCTCGTAGGGCAAGTTATTGACAATCTTACCCAAGAACCGCTACCCTATGTCAATATTGGACTTGTTAATGAAAACATTGGTACCGTTTCTGATGAGCAAGGCTATTTCCAATTGGATCTTGAAGCAAGAGAGTACAATAGATCAACTTTACGCTTTTCTATGATAGGTTTTGAAACTAAAAATTTTAATCTTCAAGATTTTATCCAAAAAGAGATACTTGTCATCCCATTGAAAGAGCAAGCTACCGAACTCAAAGAAGTGGTGGTTGAAACAAAACGAACTGAATTTCAAACAAAAACGTTGGGAAACAAAACAACCTCAAAATTGATTTATGTGGCCTTTACTTCTAACAAATTAGGAAACGAAATGGGATTTATTGTTCGTCAACGAAAACGACCAATGATCCTTAAAAATTTCACTATTTCTATTGTTGAAAATGAGTATGGGCCAATACGTTTTCGGCTTAATTTTTATTCTATAGAAAATGGTCTTCCAACGTCCACTCTATTAAAAAATAATATTATTATTGAAACTGATGTCATTTCAGGCATTGTAACCAAAGATTTATCTTCTTATCAAATTGTTATTGATGAAGACTTTTTTGTTGCCATTGAATGGATTGAAGATTTGGGCCCTGGCAATTTATTCTTTTCTGGTGGTTTTTTTGGTTCTCCCTTAATTGCTCGTGAAGTGAGTCAGGGTAGTTGGTCTAAAGTCGGAGCAGCAAGTGTTGGAATGAATGTAGAAGTTCGTTTTTAGGTTAAAATATTATTCAAATTAAAGAAGCCCCCATTGAGGTGAGGGCTTTTTTTGTTTTTTAACGTTTAAATTTATTTTCTCTAGAGGCTTTTTGAATTGCAGCGCGATCTGTGCAAGGAATTCTTACTCCGTCTATTGTGTGATTAGAAAAGCTTATAGGTTCATTTTCACTCCCCACTCCTGTTTCTTTGACATTGCTCAGCACATTGCGAATTTTGTCTCCAGAGGCTGAAAGTCTGGGTTGTGTTCCTATAAAATGCATTTTATGTAACGCACCAGAACTTTCTTCTTCGATTTCAGGCATAGTCTTTTGAGTAACATGAAAGCTAAAACTCTCAGCAATATCCTCACCAACATTTGTTTCAGCATAGTCTGTTACAAAATGGGGCTCTGGATAGTCAATATCACTTTCATAAAAAGCTTCATGGAATAGGTTAATTGCGGAGTCTTTTTTAAAGCAATCTGAATATTCACTAAATTCTTCGCAAGGCTCATCATTGTACATATCAACAGATTGATCGATTTCATATTTTTGATTAAGGGTAAGGATATGTCTGTATTCATGGGTCAACACAAAACCAAACATTCCATCTTCATTATATTCAATGGGACCAAAGTTCCCATATCTATCGCTACCATAATAAGCCCAATAGATATTAAGACCCATAACCCATTCGTCTTGACCATCATAACCTGTATTGAAAACAAAACCTCCTAAACCACTGTTTTCATATATTGCTTCAAAATAGGTAATGGGAATTTCTCCTGATTGTGTAACATTACTCAAATCTGTAAGTAATTTTGGATCAAGGCCATTGTCTATCATTTCCTTAAACCTACTATCTAAATAGGAGTTACGGTTGAGCCCAACAAGCTTAAAATTGTAGTCTTCGTCAACCTCAAAAAGCGCTCCATCAATCTCATCTTCCCATTCGCTCTTTTCATTGTCTTCTACAGAAACTCTAATATTGTCGATAGTACCTAAAATTGTTAATTCTCCATCTGGCTTTGGGTTAAGTACAAGATCAAATTCTTCGTTAAATTCAAGCTTATCGTCATCATTTGTCTTTATTTTAATCTTTAAATTAATGTTTCGGCTTTCAAAAATCACTTGATTATTTGAGCTCTTTTTCCATGTTTTTCCTAAGTCGTTGCTGTATTCAAAAATGGGATTAAAGTCATCTGGGTTAATGTAACTTTTTATATCTGCGATTTCAACTCCCAGTTGAATGGGAAGGTCTTCTGACAATTCATCGGTCAAAATCACATTGGCAATTATACTCTCTCCTTCTGATGCTATAAGTCTGGAGGACTCTACAAAGATTCCTGAGATACGATTAACAAATTCTTCTTTTTTACAACTGCTAAAAAGCATTATTAGTGATAAAATAAAATAGTGGATCTTTATTTTAAGAAAAATAGATTTAATGATTTTTTTCATGAATAATGTTTTGTGGGTTAATTTTTTAAAACATACTGAATGCATCATTCATCTACAAGTCGTTGGATTCATTAGGCACCCTTACTCTTACTTTATTTTTTTTAAAAAATAAGGGGGAAACTTTGTAATGTAAGCTCACACAATAGCTTTCCAAACAGATTAATTTGAAATCAATTAGAATAGGAAACTATCCTAATTGGGGTTACAATTGTTCCTCCAAAACACTTATTTGATATCATCCTTAAGCAGTTTATTTATCCATTCAAGAAGTTCTTTTAACTCGGCAGAAGCAAATCTCTTTCCATAAATTTGTACTTCTTTATTCTTGATATTTAACTTGATTTGCTGCAGATCCCGAATCTTCTGAGTGCCATAAAGATCTTTAATTTTGGAATGAGACAATCTCTCTAAACAGTTCATTAACGACTCCTTTTCTTCAAGGGTTAAAACATCTTTATAAAAGGTTTTGTTTTCTAAATTTGTATAGCTATAAGTGAAATCTGGCTGAATGGTTATGCTGTATTGTAAGCAATTTCTTAAACAGGGACCCATTTCAACAACTATGGGATGCTTTATGTTTGAGGAGGAACAAGACACAATAAGGAGACTGAGAAAAATCAATTTCATAGTAAAGGGGTTTGGGGTTTAAAGCACTATTTTAAAGAAGTTATTTATCCGGTAATTAATACATTTTTTTAGTTATGGATATAGCTTTATTGATGAGTTTGACAAGTTTCTGTTGATCTACATGTGCTAATTTTTTTTATATAAACACCCTTTTCCTTTCTTATATTTTCCTAACTTTTCAAAAGGAAGAATTGCAGGATCAAGATCACACATCAAATAAAGTGTTATAGCTCTTTTTCTAGGTGCAAAACCAGTCAAAAACCAATCACCCTCTCGTCCAGTTTTATAGGTGTAATGATAGGTTCCAAAACCAACAATACTATTGCCCCACATCACACCTGACGAACCCGTGCACTGTGACATGATTTTATATAATTCCCAAGAGTCTTTTTTTTGAAGAGTATCAGCTAAACCATTGAGATAAAGCTCAACAGAATGCAGTGTAGGTTGTGTTTTATTTGCGGGCATTTTTTCTTATAATTTACAAAAAAAATTACCGTTTAGCAATTTTATTATTTGATATTGATTTTTGTTGAGAGCATTTAAAACGATCTATTGCATCGTTTCTTGTTTTTAGATGTTTTGTTTTTCTTCCCTGCACTCGCTTTCTCCACATTTTAAAACTAGCTGGTTTCATTTCTCTTCGCATCAAATTGATCACCTCTTGTTCTTTTAGTTCAAATTGAGCTTTTATGGCATCAAATGGTGTGCGGTCTTCCCATGCCATTTCAATAATTCTGTCTATTGCTTCTGAAGAAAGCTCTTTTTTAATTTTCATTGCTTATACTTAAACTATTGAACATACTACTACAAAGAAATCAAAAGGAATCGGGATCTAATAGCACTTCTCCCGCCCTAGCTTTTATTTCGGCAAGGTCTTCTGAAGGAATTTTTTCTAACAAACGAAGCATCATAGCCATCCTATTGTTGTTCTTGAAATACTCTTTTTTATCATCTAAGAAATTCCAATATAAACTATTAAAAGGACAGGCGTTGGAACCAACTCTTTTACTCTTTTCGTAGGCACAGCTTTCACAATAATTACTCATTTTATGAATATAAGCCGCTGACGATACATAGGGTTTGGTTGCAACAATTCCCCCATCTGCCCATTGGCTCATTCCTCTTGTGTTGGGCAACTGTACCCATTCAATGGCATCGGCATAAATTCCTAAATACCATTGGTCCACTTGGTCTGGATCAATTTGGGCTAACAAAGCAAAATTGCCTAAAATCATTAGTCGTTGAATATGATGAGCATAGCCGTGTTCTAGGGAATTAGTAATGCTGTGTTTAAGGCAGTTCATTCGTGTATTACCAGTCCAATAGAATTCAGGAAGTGGATAATGGTTGTTCAATTGGTTACTTTTTTTATACTTAGGCATTTCTTTCCAATAGATACCTCGCATATATTCTCGCCATCCGATAATTTGACGCACAAATCCTTCTACCTGAGAAAGGGCGATGATCTCTTTATTTTGTTGATAAAATGCAATCGTTTTTTCAACCACCTCCAAAGGACTAATCATTTTAACGTTTAGTGCAAACGAAAGGCGTGAATGAAATAAATTGACTTCTTCAGTGTGAGAAGCATCTTGATAGTCTCCAAAATATTGAAGTAAATTACTACAGAAATAATCTAGTTGTTCAAGGGCATCTTTTCTATTAAGCGGAAAGAGAAATGTCTCAGAATTAAAATGACCAATTGTTTTTACACCTGCAGTTGTTATGAGTGAATAAAGGGATTTTAAATTTTTACTTTTTGGAAAATAAGGCATTGGAATGGTTGGAGTTCCTTTCCATTTTTTTCTATTGTTTTTGTCATAATTCCACTGTCCTCCTTCTGGTTGTTGGTCTTGCATGAGGAGGTCAAATTTCTTACGCATGTCACGATAGAAAAACTCCATTATGTATTGTTTTTTTCCTTCAAAAAAAGTTGACAAAGCTTTTCTAGAGGTCATAAAATGTTCCGAGGAAACCATTTGAAAGGGGATAGAAAGCGATTGACAAAAATCTGCTATCTGTTTATCTAAACGATATTCGTCGGGTTCTTGATATTCAAAAGATGTTATCTTGTGTTTTTGTATTAGATGATTCAAGTTTTCCGTTAAATGTTGCTTGTTTTCAGGATCGTCTAAAGTCAAGTATTGTGTGTGATGTCCTTTTTGTTTAATTTCCTTTTCAAAATTTCGCATGGCACCAAAAAAGGCCACTACCTTTTGAATATGATGGGGGGCATAGTCAGTTTCTTGCCGCATTTCCATTTGTACATAACAGACATCATCCTCTGTCTTTTTAAACCATGAATGTTCAATGTTGAGTTGATCGCCTAAAAGGAGTCTCATTTTCATTCAAATAAGGTATTTTGGTTCCACATGCGCTGATATTTTCCATTTGAGTCATATCGTTCAGCTTGCAAACGCACATTAAATTTTCGATCTCGGGGATCGTTGCCCACACCTGAAACATACATCCAATTGCCATAATTGCTATGCACATCATAATCAATGAGAAGTGACTCAAAATAAGCTGCTCCCATACGCCAATCAAGTAATAGATTTTTAGAAAGAAAAGAGGCCACGTTTTGCCTCCCTCTATTGCTCATCCAGCCTGTTTTATTGAGTTCAATCATATTGGCATTCACAAATGGCTCTAGGGTGGTGCCTTGAGACCACAACTCAAATAATTTGGAACTTTTTTTCCATTCGTATTGCTTTTCAAGAATTCCTCCAATTTTGAATATTTTGGTGCCGTGTTTGAGGGAAATAAATTTAAAATAATCCCGCCAGATTAATTCGAAAATCAACCAATAGGTCGATTGATTTTTACCTACTTCTTTTTCATATTTTTTGGTCTTCCAATAAATTTCTCTTGCTGAGATAGCACCATTGGCAAGCCAAGCTGACAGTTTTGAACTATAATCGATGCCTATTAATCCATTACGTGTTAGTTTATAAAAAGAAAGCTTTTTGGTATCCCAAAAATAGTGTTGTATACGCAAATGAGCAGCTGCACTTCCACCCTTAAATGGAAAAGCTGAATTAGGATGTTTTTCTATGGAATGAAGACCCAATTCAGCTAGGTTTGGGACCTTAAATTCTTGATTTAGAAGATTCTTTTTTTCCATTGCCTCAGGTGAAGGAAGGCAAGGACTCACGGCACCAAATTTTTCGCATTTTTTTCTAAAAACTGTAAAAACTTCAGGAGTAGATGATGCTGAAAAAGGAAGATGATCTGGATGAAATAAGAATTGATCAAAATGTGATTTAATGCTGATGTTCTTGTCAATAGCATCTAGAACTTCTTGACATCTTTCTTTCTCTTCGCAAGTCCACTCTTCTTGAAAATAAAGAGCCGTAATATTTAGCTCTTTTGACCAATAGGAAATTCCAACTGTGGGAGATTCTTTATCAATAATCAATGTAATGTTCAAGAAGGCAAGGTCTTCCTTGAGTTGCTCCACGGTGTCTATAAGAAATTGTGCCCTATAACGCTCTGTTTTTTTAAAGCCCCATTTAGTCAATTCAAAGTGAGAGGGATCAAAACTATAATAAGCAACGACCTGTTGATGTTTTTGTGTGGCATGAAAAAGAGCGTGGTGGTCATTGATTCTCAAATCGTTTCGCAGCCAAATTAGTGCACTTCCAGTTTTTTCTTGCATTTTTTACTACAATATTTTACTTCGTCCCAATCTCTTTCCCATTTTTTTCGCCAACTAAAAGGACGCTGACAGTTGACGCAAATTTTTTGAGGTAGATTTCTTTTATCAATTCCATTAGGCATTTAACGCTGCTTTATAAGTAGCTAAGCATCTTTCACGAGCTCTTTTATGGTCAACAAGGGGTTGTGGATAATCTAGTTCTTGATAATTAGGCACCCACTTTTTTAGGTAGTCATGTTGTTTGTCAAATTTTTTAATTTGATCTGTAGGATTAAAAATTCGAAAATAAGGTGCAGCATCGACGCCACAGCCAGCAACCCACTGCCAATTTCCAACATTACTCGATTTTTCAAAATCCATAAGTTTTTTAGCAAAATAGGCTTCACCCCAGCGCCAATCAATCAACAAATGTTTACATAAAAAACTACCCACGAGCATTCGCACCCGATTATGCATAAATCCGGTGGCATTGAGCTCTTTCATTCCCGCATCAACAAATGGATATCCTGTTTCACCTGCACACCATCGGGCAAATTCATCTTCGTTATTGCGCCATTCAATTCTATCATATTGTGGCTTGAAACTTCTTTCCACTGTATGTGGAAAATGCCAAAGTATTTGCATAAAAAACTCACGCCAAATTAACTCCTTGAAATACGTAATCTCACTTCTTTTAGCAGCTTTCATGGCAAGTTTTCTAATACTTATTGTGCCAAAGCGCAGTGCCGTCCCTACCCTTGAGGTACTGTCTAGCGCCGGATAGTTTCTAGTGGCTTCATATTCATCCATTATTCTTTCATTTGTAATGAAAGTGGGAAGTTTTATGTTTGATTTTTTGAATCCTAAGTCAGAAAGGCTAGTTTGAGGTTGAGTTTCATTTGACTCCAAGTGATGAAGAAGGTTCTCACTTGGAAAAGAGAGGGGAGGTTCATTTCCCCAACGTTCTATCCATCTTCTTGAATAGGGAGTATATACCTTATAGGGTGTACTATCGTTTTTGACCACTTCTCCTTTTTCAAAAATCACTTGATCTTTGTAGGTCTCAAAACGGACTCCTTTTGTCTTAAGAAAACTTTTTATTTCTTGATCTCTTTCTCTAGCATAGGGTTCATAGTCGTGGTTTGCCACAACTCGTTCAATTTTTTCATTTTCAATTAGTTTGTTTAAAATAGCCTTGGGCTCCCCGTGATACATTCCTATGCAGCATCGGTTCTTCTTCATAGCATCATTTAGATTGCCCAAGGCATTTAAAATATACTCAACACGAGCGTCTTGTTGAGGAAGTTTATTTAGAATATGACTATCAAAAATAAAGAGCGGTCTTACTTTTTTGGATGTTTTAAGTGCTTGATACAAACCATGGTTGTCTTCCAACCGCAAGTCTCTTCGAAACCAAAAAAGGGTTACTCCCATTATCTAAATTTTTACATTTCCAATCCCACCATCTAATTGTAAAATAGAACCGGTCATCCAACCACTATCATCACTTAAAAGATAGGCTGCAGCATTAGCAATTTCTTCAGCTGTACCCACACGTTTTAGGGGATGTCTTTCATTCACTTTTGCAGCTTTAACTTCATTGTTCAAAAACCTTTCAGCTAACGGGGTATTGACGAGAGAAGGAGCAATGGCATTTACTCTAATTTTGGGCGCCCATTCTGCTGCTAAAGAACGAGTTAAACCTTCTAAAGCGCCCTTAGCTGTTGCTACTGAGGAGTGAAAAGGCATACCCATTTGAACGGCAACTGTGCTAAAAAATATTACAGAAGCATTTTCTGCGGCTTGCAAGAGTGGTGTGACGATTTGTAGGTTTTTTATTGCCCCTAAAACGTTGATCGAAAAGTCTTCTAAAAAAATAGCTTCTTTCAAACCCTTGAAAGGCTTAAGGTTGATAGAACCAGGGGTATATACAAAACCATGAAGTTTATCGGGTAGTTGCTCTAAGGTGATTGTTTCAGAAACTATATCTAGCCTTATGGATGTAAATTCTACGCCTGAGACTGTGTCTGGGTTTCTACTGGCCACATAAACATTATGTTCTGAAGCTAATTGTCTTGTCAAAGCCGCGCCAATTCCTGAACTTCCTCCAATAATTAAAATATTTTTTCTTTCACTCATGCTTTATAGGGTCCAAAAAGTTTAATTAATGCTTCTCTTCTATACTCAAAAATTTCATTTAATTTGGGGGATACGACTAAAGGTTGGGCCAATTGACCCAAAAATCCAAAAGGGATTTTATAATCCACTATATCAACCATTTCGACACCGTTTTCAATGGGCTTGATGAAATGCTTGTGATGCCAAAGGGCGTAGGGGCCGAAACGCTGTTCGTCAACAAAATACTCAGGTTCTTTGACATGGGTTATTTCTGTTACCCATGTTGTGGATATACCAAAAAGAGGAGTAACTACATATTCGATAATTTGTCCTGCATACATAGAACTTTCAGCTCCTTTGACTATTTTAAAACCCATGTAGTTAGGTGTAATTCGCTTTAAGTTTTTTGGGTCACTTAAAAATTGCCACGCATCATTTATTGAAATAGGTAGTTTTTGAATTGTTTCTAGTCGATACAATTTCATAGCAATTTTTTATCAAAAATAAGAAAATGTTTAATAATAATGAGAATTAATTAAACAAAAATATTAACAAATTCAACAAATCAAGGTTGACCCCTATTTTATATTCTAGTATATTCGTGAAAACAAAAGCCAAAACCTTCTATGAAAAAGCGAATATCTCTTTGTCTATTACTTATAATTCAATTTGGAATTGCACAAGTCAAAGTTCCCCAATCGAGCCCTCATATGATTATGAAACAACCTGTCGGTTTAACAGAAGTTGAAATTGATTATTCTCGCCCCTCCATGAAGGGAAGAACAATTATGGGTGATTTAGTTCCCTACAATGAAATTTGGCGTACAGGTGCCAACAATAACACGATTCTTAAATTTAGTGATCCTGTTAAAGTTGGGGGGGAAAACATAAAAGCGGGTTCTTATGCCCTTTATGCTAAGCCAGGCCTTGAAAATTGGACACTCTATTTTTATACAGACACTGATAATTCGGGTATACCAAAAAATTGGGACACTACTAAAATTGCCACGACGCTCATTATCCCAGTGAAAAAAAGAGCAACTCCTTTAGAAACTTTTACTATTAGTCTAGATAATTTATCTAATGATGGGGCAATAATTAACCTCTCTTGGGAAAACATAGATATTCCTATTTCATTAGAAGTGCCAGCCAAAGAAGAAGCGCTAAAGTCAATCGCCAAAACGATGAAAAAAAAGCCATCTGCTAGAGATTATTACAGTGCTGCTTCCTATTATTTTGAAGAAAAAATGGATTTGAATCAAGCCAATAAGTGGATTTCAAAAGCAGTTGAAATGGAGGATGATAAATATTGGATGTTCCGCCTTCAAGCTAGAATTTTAGGAAAATTAAATGAAAAACAAAAGGCTATTGAGGCTGCAAAAAAATCCTTAGTACTTGCCCAAAAAGCAGGGAATCCAGATTATGTCCGAATGAACAAGGCTGACATCAAAGCATGGCAGGAATAAGAGGTATTGCAAAAGTATTGCCTCAGTACATATTTTAAAGGGTTCATTGAAAATTATTTGTAGCTCCTGAAATTTTATTCTTTTTTCTTCGCTGAAAATAATGTATTTAACAAAATACTCACCAGAACAGTGGTGCTAGCACCAATGACATTAAGCCACAAGAAGCTAACTAAATCAAAAGAGAAAATAAGCACCACGAGTAGCTCGGTGATTAAAGCGGCCCAAAAAACAGCTTTCCCTATTATGTTTTTAAGAAAAAATGCTACAAGAAAAACCCCTAGAATAGTGCCATAAAAAATAGAACCAATGATATTAATCAGTTGGATGAGATTTTCAAATAGATTACTAATACTTGCGAAGAGGATGGCCACCAACCCCCAAACTAGAGTAAATATTTTTGATGCGTTGACATAATGATGAGCTTCTTTGTCTGAATTGTGTCTTTGATATAAATCTACCGTTGTGGTAGCAGCAAGAGCATTAATTTCTGAAGCAGAGGAGCTCATAGCAGCAGATAATATTACAGCTAAAAGTAAGCCAATTAGGCCTTTTGGTAAATGAGTTAGTATATATGAAATCAAAACATAATCTTTATCATTAGTTTCAATGCCTTGAGTATGCTCTGCAATAAGTTTTTTGGCTTCTAACCGTTGAGTTTTTTCTTGGGATTCTAATGTTTTGAAATGATCGTATTTAGTATGGTTTTCAAAAAAGTCTGGGCTAAGTAATAGTTCCTTTAGTTCAAGTTGAGTGGTTCTATTTGCTGCTTCAAGTTCTTGAAATTCTTCAGCCGCTGTTGAGTTGAGAATAGCTTGCTGTGCTTTGGTATTAAAATGAAGGGGGGCAATTTGGAATTGGTAAAAAACAAAAACCATAACACCTAAGAGCAAAATAAAAAACTGCATGGGTATTTTTAAAAAACCATTCATTATTAAACCTAACTGACTTTCTCTGATAGATTTACCCGAAAGATAGCGCTGCACTTGACTTTGATCAGTTCCGAAATAGGAGAGGGCTAGGAAAAACCCCCCCGTGAGTCCACTCCACAAAGTGTAGCGATCACTTAAATTAAAATTAAAATTGAGCAGGTTTAGTTTATCCGATTTACTCGCAATGCGAAGGGCTTTGTCAAAATTGATCGTTTCGGGTAAACCTTGCAATACATAATAAAAGGTGAGAAAAAGACCTAAAAAGATGATAAACATCTGTTGTTTTTGTGTCACATTTACGGCACTTGTGCCACCAATGAGAGTGTAGATAACCACAAGGAGACCGATGATGATAACCAAAACTTTTAATGGCCATCCTAAGACTACACTGAGTATAATTGAAGGAGCATATATGGTAATTCCAGCGGCAAGACCTCTTTGAATTAAAAATAGCATTGCTGTTAGGGTGCGTGTTTTAAGGTCAAAGCGTTGTTCTAAAAATTCATAAGCAGTATAAACATTAAGCTTATGATAAACCGGGATGAAAAACAAACAGATGACCACCATGGCTAAAGGAAGACCAAAGTAGAATTGAATAAAACCCATCCCGTCATGAAAGGCTTGACCAGGGGTTGAAAGAAAAGTAATGGCACTAGCTTGGGTGGCCATCACGGAAAGACCAACAGTCCACCATGCCGCTTTATTATCTCCCCTTAAATATTCTTTAATATTCTTGTGGGTTCTGTTTTTCCAACTCCCATATATTACAATGAATCCTATGGTTCCGATTAATACAATCCAATCCCAGTGACTCATAGTTGAAAATAATTCATGAAGCAATAAAACAGAAAGAGATAAATAATATTGGCTCCTAAGAGTATGTAATAAATTTTGCCATTATTTTTTTTCATGGCCATAAGAAATGAGGTTAATAAAGAGGGAATAGGCACCACTCACGCCTTTGGGTAATTGTCTAAAAAAGCTTAAGCCGGTATAAATAATTTGTCCTTTACCATGTGATGCGACCAAAAGACTACCTCTTTTTTCAGTTTCATTGGGGTCGTTCATCCCCAAAAGGGGCTCAAATTTAGAATCCCATTGATTAGGGAAATAGAGCCCTCGCTCCAATATCCAACCTTCAAAATCATTTTCGGTGATTTGATGAGGAAAATTTAAAATAGGGTGGTTGGGGTTGAGCAAAGTAACCTTTGCTGTTTCGTCTGTAACACGATCTCTTGATAAAGATAGGGGGTAAGGTGTTATAGCATTTGTTTGCAATCCTCTACTTGTATTATACTGTATGATGAGTGAACCGCCTTGTGCAACATATTCCCAGAGCAATTTGTTTTTAGTTTTTAGAGAAGGGAGCACATTAAAAGCTCGGATTCCGATAATCACAGTGGAGAGTTTTTGTAATTCTTCCAATTGAAGCTTTTTTATATCAAGGGCCTCAACAGCAATACCGATTGACTCTAGACTTTCTGGAATTTTATCTCCTGCTCCTTTTATATAACCTACTTTTTTGATGGGTGTTTGAAGTGCCATTCTTGAGGCTTTAATTCGGTTTGGTTGTAATACAAATTGTTGTGGAATGTGCTTGTACTTTACTTCTTGTAACGCATACTCAAAAGACTCATTATCGATAATAACTTGGGCTTCTAGAGAGACTTCACTACTTTCCTCCGGTGGTGTAACGACAAAATATAGATCTTTTGTAACCCCCTTATTTTTAATTGTAAAAGATTGCACTTGTGGACTTATATGCCACCCCTTAGGAGGGGATATTTTTACTTTTCCTTCCAGCGAATTAGTATTTGCTATTATAGACAAACGGACTTTTTTGGGTTGTGCTTTTGGGAAAAGAAGTATTTGATTTTCCCATTGCAATGTGATTTTTGGAAGAACATGAAAAGGTTCAACAATTTCTCCCTGAACAGGATCTGTGGTTCTAAAGTGTAAAGATTCTGTTAATGAAAAAGATTTTCCATTCAAAGTAAAATGAAATTTGGCAATAACAGGTGCAGGAGTTTCAGGTGCTCCCACAAGCTTTTTGTTGGGTACTTCATAGTTTCCTATGCTTCCTCGCTCAAGTAACCAATAAGGAGGGGTGAATTCCTGAGGCAATGTTACTGTTGATGTTTTTCTAAATGGAGAGTTTTGATTTAATGATTGACCTTGTATTTTTTGATCATTAAGTAATATATCTTCTAATTTTAAAAGAAGTGGACTAGGATTATTGACAATAAGATTGACTTTAACATTTTCTCCAGGCACACCAATAGGTTCGAAAGCATTAACTTGTAAATGGAGACCCAAACAGTTTTTTATTATTTTTCTTATTTCTTTTAATTTTATCTTTTTCCAAAAAGGATCTTCTAATTGTAAAAGCTGTTCATATACCTCAAGTAAATCAGGAACACTTTTATAAGGAGCTTTAAAGTCAAATTGAGCAATTATTTTCTCCACTAAAACGCTAATTATTGCACCCCCCTTAACTCGATTCCAACTAGTGTCAATTCCTTCAAAAGGATTATTTCCATCGAGAGCTGCTCCAGCAATTCGGTTTAAATATTCGGTTGCCTTGCCTACTTCTGGTGAGCTTCCAAAACCTTGTGATTTGTGTTGGCTTCTACTTTTGGCAGCAATAACGGGAACAGCTTCTCCTAAAACAGGATCAAAACTTCCGCTACTGATTTCTATCATATTTGATTTGTCTGACTTTTCAAAGTTAGATCTGCTGCCATAATACCACCATGAAACATTATGAAATAGGCGATGGGGTTTCCAGGGTTTTAATTTTTGTAATTGTTGAGGAAAAGCATCAATTTTATTGGCAAGATGAAAAGCTTCAAAGCTGAGCATAGCAGAAGCTGTATGCTGACCATGGGTAGTTCCTGGTGTGAGGTGATCGAATCGGTTGATGATTATATCGGGTCGAAATGACCTAATCCGGTGTACCACTTGTGCCAGTATTGCTTCCTTATCCCAAATAGTGAAGGCTTCGTTAGGATGTTTAGAATAGCCAAAGTCTTTTGCTGTAGAAAAAAATTGATTTCCCCCATCAATCTTTCTGGCAGCCAAGAGTTCCTGAGTGCGTAAAACACCTAAACTTTCTTCTAGTTCAGTACCAATCAAGTTTTGGCCTCCGTCACCTCGTGTTAAAGACAAATAGGCTGTACGTGCTAATTGTTTATTAGCAAAATGGGCTATCAATTTGGTATTTTCATCATCAGGGTGGGCAGCAATATAGAGCACATTGCCTAAAAAATTAAAAGCTTCAAGTTGCTTGTATATTGAACTACTTGATTGAGCTTTAGAGGTAAAGCTGAAGAGAATTAATCCCAAAAAAAGAACTTTTAACTTCATACAATGTGGTATCAAACTTTCTTAGTAAAATATACAATTTAAGTTAAATTGATTTGATGATCTAACCTCTTTCCAAAATTTCATTGATTTTTTTTTGCGTTGGTTCCACAGGAAGACCAACAACATTTGTAAAACTTCCTTCAATATTTTGCACCACTTTTTTTCCAAAAGTGTCTTGGATCCCATACCCTCCAGCTTTGTCAAATGGTTGTCGAGTAGCAATGTATTCTGTAATGTCTTTATTCGACATTATTTTAAAGGTGACTTTAGAAATAGCATGGAGTGACTCATATCCATGATACGTTAAAAAGCCAACTGCTGTGATCACTTCATGTGTAGATCCAGACAATTGTTGAAGCATTTGTAGCGCTTGAAGATCATTCTCAGGTTTACCCAAGCATTGATGCTGATGCCAAACAATGGTATCTGCTGTGATGATCAATTGATTTTTTTGGACATTTTGTTGGAAAGGGATCGCCTTTTTTTGAGCTAAAAAAAGTGCAATTTCCGCTCCCTTTAGTTGGGAAGAAAAGTGTTCTTCGATTAGATGTTTTTGAACTCTAAAAGAATACCCCATCTCCTTTAAAAACTCTTGTCTTCTTGGAGAACTCGAGGCTAAAATTAGCTCGTCAATCATTTTTTTACTCAGTCTTTATGAGCCCCAATATCTAAACGCCATTTGCCTTGAACTCTCATCACTTGTTCAATAATTTCTCTAGCACATCCATCACCTCCTTTTTTATGGGATACATAATCTGCACGGCTTGTTACATCTGATACAGCGTCATTGGGACAACAACCCACACCCACTTTTTCCATTACGGGTAAATCAGGAACATCATCACCTACATAAAGAATTTCGACAGGTTCAAGATTGTGTTTAGAAATGAAGTCTTCGTACGATTTCATTTTGTGATGGGCCCCTAAATAGATATCCTCAATGCCTAAGGCATTAAATCGTTCTCGAACAGCTTCATTTGTTCCTCCAGAAATTATCGCAATTCGATATCCTTGAATTAAGGCGCATTTCATTGCATATCCGTCTTTTGTATCGACAGCGCGAAGGAATGCTCCATCGTCTGTCATTAAAATTTTACCATCGGTTAGAACACCATCAACATCAAATATAAAAGTGGTTATTTTGGGTAGTAGTGCTTTATAGTTTTTCTTTTCCATATTGTTTTTTTATTGTTTTTGTTAGTAAAGTATACAATTCTGTTAAGGGAGGTTCAGTGATCGATAAGTGTTTTTCTATCGTTTTTTGATCTCCTCTTCTAGCAGGGCCTGTTTGATAATCTTTGGGTTGTCCAGTTTGTAATCTTGCAGTAGTTTCATCAATCAGGGGTTGCAAGATTTTAAAATCAATTTGATGGGATTTGCACAAAGCAGCGGCTTGACTGTAGAGATGATTAGTGAAATTATTACAAATCACAGCGGCTAGATGAAGGGCTACCCTTTGGGTAGAATCCATCTCGATTGGTTTTCCACTTATCAAGGTAGTTAGCGTTTTTAATGTTTTCACTACAATTTGGTCTGAACCTTCGATTGCAAAAGGGAGACCTTCCATGGAAACAGTTTTTTTTGAAGTAAAACTTTGCACAGGATACCAGACCCCTTTGGCCCCATTGTTCTGTAAAGCCTCCAAAGCTATTCCACCAGCCATATGAACTACTAATTCTCCGTTTTGAAAATGGCTCGAAACACTTGATATGGCCTCATCTGAAAGAGCAAATAAATAGATATCCGCAGCTTCTAGGTCATCTAACTCATGAATTATATTGATGTTTCTGTAGCTCTTAACTTCCTTTTTTTTATCTCTAAAGTACCACTGCACTAATTCAACTTTAGTGTGTTGGTTGAAGACTACAACTAATTGCGAAGCAACATTTCCAGATCCTAAAATAACAATCCTCATGATGACCTCAAAAATAGTAAACCCCTCCTTTAGATAATGAATTTAATTGGAGTTTTCTGAATATTGATTAATACAACTACTTTAGAATTTTGCTATATTTATATGGCTCTACCCAAATTACCTTGAATCATGAAACCACTCTATTTCGTTATATTTTTTTCCCCTCAATTTTTTATTGGTCAGCAAAGCGCCTTATTGGGAATTGATTTTGGCATGACTAAAACACAAGTAAAAAAAGAAATCAACACAAATAAAAAAACCTATAAAAAAATCAGGTTGGGAGGATATTTTTGGAGGCTATATCATCAGAATAATAGATATAATGTTAATGGTGAATTGACAACGATAAAACTTACTCCAACAGATGGCTGACTTTATGGTCTGCAGCTGAATGAGCCAAAACTTATATTTGATGCAGCAATAAGAAGGTTTAAAGAAGAGGGATATGAAGTGGCTGGAACTACAAGTAGAACAGATGATTATTTTGAGTATCATACAAATGAGACTTATTTTTTAGCGCATACTGAAAAGAAAAAAGCGGTGTACATAGAAACCCTGTCCGCTGGAGCAAATGTTTATCTGAACTTAGAGATAAGTAAAGTCAAGGAAAAAATCCCGTTCATCGGAAATCAACAATTCTTTTTAGCCATTCCCCTATGGCTTTAATGAACAATTAAGACAATAATTTTATCTACCAACTTAAATTCAGACCCCATGAAAGCCTATAATCAAATTCAATTTTTTTACTTAAAACATTTTCTTTTATTAATTCCGCTATGCATCATCTTGTTAAGTTGCGTGGGTGCTTTTGCTGCCTATTATATCACTTTAGCAGGCATGAGTCTGCTCAATTTCACCTTTCTATTTATAAGTGTGGTTTTTGCCATGGGCTATCTTACTGCCATCTTAGGACAACTCAAACCCGCTTTCACCTTTAAAATATTAATTTATTCATTAGCAGTTGAAACCATTTTATTAGCAGTGCAATTAATCTTATAAGAAGACCAGCTAATTTGACTTTCATACCTTATATTTGTATGCGCATTTTTGATAATTGAAGGAGCATAGATGAAAGAAAAAATCGCATCAATTTTATTTTCAACACGTTTAACGGCTGTCCTATTTGTTCTATTCCCAACTGCCATGGGAATTGGTACATTCATTGAAAGTTGGTACAGTACTGATACTGCCAAGATTTGGATCTACAATGCCTGGTGGTTTGAAGCCCTTTTGGCATTGATGATGCTCAATTTCATTGGTAATATTTTTAAGTACAGATTGCTTCGCAAAGAAAAATGGGCAGTCTTATCGCTTCATCTATCATTTATCCTCATCATTTTTGGAGCCTTTATCACTCGTTATTTTGGCTATGAAGGGATGATGCCCATTAGAGAAGGAGCTTCTGAAAATGTTTTTCTATCAGAAAAAACCTATTTGACTGTCCTTATCGATGGAGAACGAAACGGAGCACCTGCCCGAAAAAAAATGCAAGGTCCCCTTTTACTATCAGAACACGTCAACAATAATTTTTCTTGGGAAGGGGAATTTAGTGGGCAAGAATTTACAATTGACTATTTAGGTTTTGAAGAAAGCATGACCGAAGATTTGGTTCTTGACGAAACGGGAGAACGGTATCTTAAAATTGTTGAGGCTGGAGATGGAACTCGCCATGAACATTACATAAAAGAAGGAGATATTGCCAACATCCACAATATTCTATTTTCATTCAATAAGCCACAAGATGGCGCTATAAACCTTAGAATGGAAGCTGGAGCCTACTACATTTCTTCCCCATTTTCGGGTAACTATATGCGCATGGCAGATCAATTCAAAGGGAGTTTACCAGCAGACGAAGAAGTCCCTCTTGAATTGCGATCGCTTTATAGTCTTCCTAATTTTCAATTTGTCATTCCTGAACCAGCGCTTAGAGGAGTTTTCGATTTTGTCAAAGCTGACCCAAGCAACCAAAATGTTCCAAATGTGTTACATCTTGAACTTGCCACTTTAGGTGAAAGAAAAAAAATATCCTTAGTAGGTGGAAAAGGGTTTAATAATCCTCCAGAAACTATACAGGTTGGAAATTTGGACTTTCATTTGCAATACGGTTCTTTGCCCACGGAATTGCCTTTTGCCATTAGACTGAACGACTTTATTGCTGAAAAATATCCAGGGACAGAAAAAAGTTATGCCTCGTTCATGAGCCGAATTACTGTAGAAGAAGCATCTACCTTTGACTATGACATTTATATGAATCATGTTTTAGACCACAAAGGATATCGTTTTTTTCAATCTTCGTTTGACCCTGATGAAAAGGGAACCATACTCTCTGTAAATCACGATTGGTGGGGAACATGGATCACTTATGTAGGGTATATGTTACTTTATTTAAGCATGATAGGTATATTTTTTATAGGAAAAACACGTTTTAAATCACTCTCTGAAGCCCTTGACAAAGTGAAACAAAAAAAAGCCACTCTTACGATTTGTTTACTTTTGATAAGCACCTCTTTTTTGCAGGCCCAACAAGAATCGCACTCAACTGTTGATGACCCTGTGGCCCTTGACTCTATGATTCAAGCAGTGGTATTCCCAAAAGAACAAGCAGCCCTTTTTGGGAGTTTAGTGATTCAAGATGCTGGCGGTCGAATGAAACCAGCCAATACTTTTGCTTCTGAATTGTTGCGAAAAGTGAGCAAAAAAGACACTTATAAAGAACTGACAGCAGATCAAGTATTACTTTCGATTACGAATAACCCTGCCTTATGGTATACTGTGCCAATCATTTATTTAAAGCGTGGCAATGATAGCATTAGAAAAATCGCTGGATTGGGCACTAAAGCAAAATATGCAGCACTCATTGATTTTTTTGACAGAGAGGGCAATTATAAACTTGTTACTCAACTTGAATCAGCCTATAGAGCAAAAGTACCCAATCAGTTTGAAAAAGATTTTATCGAGTTAGACCGACGAATCAATTTATTCTATAGTGCACTAGAAGGAAAAATCCTACGTATTTTTCCCATACCAAACGAACCAAGCAATAAATGGGTGTCCTATCCTGAACTTGGTGAAGTAAATTTTAAGGGAAATGATTCATTGTATGTGCGAAATATCTTACCCCTCTATTTCCAATCAATGCAATTGGCTAAAGAAAATCAAGATTATTCACAATCCACAAGTTTACTAGAAAGCTTACACGGGTTTCAGGAAAAGTTTGGTGCAACTGTTTTGCCTTCAAAAGAAAAGGTGAAGGCTGAAATTTTTTATAATAAATATGATATTTTTAAAAAGCTTTTTAGTTGGTATCTTTATGCGGGATTACTCTTTTTTCTAGTGCTTATTTTACAAATATTTTACTCTAATCAGTTATTGAACTACGGTGCTACATTTTTTAAAAGTATTTTATATTTCTTGTTTATTTTACACACAGTGGGGCTCATTGCGAGATGGTATGTTTCTGGTCACGCCCCTTGGAGTGACGCCTACGAATCTATGATTTATGTGGCTTGGGCAACTTTGTTTTTTGGAATTGTTTTTGGCAGAAAATCAAAATTAACTCTGGCTTCAACAGCTTTTGTCGCTTCAATGATATTGATGATTGCCCATTGGAATTGGATGGATCCGCAGATTGCAAATTTACAACCTGTTTTGGATAGCTATTGGCTGATGATTCATGTTGCAGTGATAGTAGGTAGTTATGGTCCATTTGCTTTGGGAATGATCATAGGTGTAGTGGCCCTATTATTAATGCTATTTGCCAAAACCAAGACTGCCGCAAAAATAAAACTACATGTCAAAGAATTAACCATTGTCAATGAGTTGGCACTCACCGTAGGTCTAATCATGCTAACCATAGGAAATTTTTTAGGGGGTATGTGGGCCAATGAGAGTTGGGGTCGCTATTGGGGTTGGGATCCTAAGGAAACATGGGCTCTGATAAGTATTATGGTTTATGCTTTTATAATTCATATGCGTTTGATTCCTGGATTGAGAGGACCATGGCTCTTCAACCTTATGAGCATTGTTGGTTTTGCTAGTATTATGATGACCTATTTCGGTGTGAATTTCTATTTGGTAGGATTGCATTCCTATGCTAGCGGAGATAAAATCATCACACCTAATTTTGTATATTACTCTGTTGCTTTTGTTGTTCTTTTAGGTAGTGTTTCATATTTTAGGTATAAGAAGCTCTACGCTTAAGTTTAAAGCTTCATTTGGAAAAATAATTTCATGAAAACCAATTTCTTCTTAGTTTTTATAGTCAGTTTTTTTTTTATCCAATGCCAAAAGGATGAAGAAAAACAACCAGTTGATGAATTTGAGCAAGCAAGGCTTCTTTGGGAATCTAAAAACATAGATTCTTATGCGATGACGTTTCAAGTAAGTTGCTTTTGTATAGTCGACCTTACAAGACCTGCACAAATTGTGGTCATAGATAATAAAATAATTTCAGTCAATGGAGAAGTGTATGATGACACTTTTTTACTTTATGGTGCTTACAAAACTATTTCAGAACTATTCATTCATATTGAGGAGACAAGAAAGGAAAATCCTGTTGTCGAAGAGCTAGTGTTTGATTCCATTTATGGGTATCCCACATTAATTTTTTATGATATTAGCCTAATGATGGCAGATGAAGAAATTGGATATACTATTTCTGAATTTATACCCCAATAGTTTTATATTTTTAAAGAAAAAATGAGACGTAAATGGTTGCTCTATTCCGTTGGAGGACTTTCAACGATAGGTTTTGGTTTATCGCTTCTAGGAGAAGCTATTTTGAATAAAATGCAGCAAGATCAATGGTGGATACTCTTGGGTACAGTAGCACTCGTGGTAATCAACAGTGGTATCTGTTTAGTAGCTGAAGCTACTCTGCTAAAAATGAAAATGAAACAAAGACGATCTGATTAGAAGAAAGCCTCAACAAAAGCATCTTCGTCAGAGCCTTGGTCAATAATGGAAAGCGCTTTTTCAACAATAGTGTCTGCCTCATCAATAGCAAAACCTAAACCGATAACAATCCGTTTTAACAATTCTTTTTCTTCATCGTCGGCAATATTGTCTGCATACACCATACGAGTTAAATCATATAAGCGTTCAATTCTTTGTTTTTTTTCTGCTGGTGGATTTATTGGATAATCTTTTGCATTATTTAAAATATGTTGATATTCAGAATCCTCAATTTCTAAATTTATGGCAGTACGTTTTATAAATGCCATTTCTTCATGTGAAATGACACCATCGGCGAGGGCCACTCGTACAATGGCTGCAAAATGATCTCTGTTTCTATCGCGAAACCCCGAAGTATATAAGTCTGAAAAGGACATAAATATATTTTTTGTAAAAGTAGAAAATCAAACGTGTAATTAAATTATAATTGTATAGAATTTTCTAAAAGAAAAAGAGATGAGAGCCCTGAAAATAATTAAAAATAGATCAGATATTGGAGCTGGAACGAGAGGCTCTGATTTGGGTGTTGATGCTTTAGAAATAGCTGCAATCAATGCAAAAAATGATTTTTTTAACCGACATCAATATTTCGATCTACAAACACATAATGAATCCATCTACAATAAGGTCAATAACACTTTTGCCAAGCGTATTGCTTTTGTTCTAGAACAATGTAAAAGAGTTAGAGATGCCACTGAAAAAACTTTATTAGAGGGTTTTTTTCCTTTGATTCTGTCAGGGGATCATTCTTCGGCTTTAGGCACTATGGCAGGAATTCAAAAAGCATTTCCCAAAGAAAAAGTAGGGGTTATTTGGATCGATGCAAATACCGATTTGCATTCCCCTTTAAGTACCCCCTCGGGAAATGTGCATGGTATGCCTCTTGGAGCAGCACTTGGATTAAACAATGAGCAATTAGCCATCAATGATTACGATCAAGATAGTTTAAAAAATTGGGAGGCTATGAAAAAATTAGGAGTTTATCAACCTCTTCTTGAACCTCAGCAGTTGGTCTATTTTGGAATTAGAGACTTTGAAACCGAAGAAGCAGTCTTGCTAAAAGGGTTGAAACTAAAATATTTTAGTGTTGAGCAATGCAGAAAAAAGGGCATAGAAAATTGCGCTAAAAAAGCCCTTTCTCATCTTGCTCAAATGGATAAAATCTATGTGTCATTTGATGTAGATTCTTTTGATGCAGAACTTGTGTCCAATGGCACTGGTACTCCTGTTTCAAATGGATTTTTAGTGGAAGAAATTAGTATGCTTTTACACGTTCTTTATTCCTCTCAAAAAATGATCGCATTAGAGGTTTCAGAAATTAATCCACTGTTAGATCATAAAGGAAATAGTATGGCCGAAGAGGTCTTTTCAATTATTTCTCAGTTGTTTGAGTTGTAATTTTCTTGGATTGATTTTTCATCAGACTTTTTTGGGTGAGATAGTTTTCTTTTTAAAACTTTTCGTTGTTCAGTAAATTCATATTTGATAAGTTCATCTGGATTAGTTTTTCGAGCAAATACATTAGTATAGAAACTCTCTCTTATTGTTGTCAAAATATCATCTTTAGACAACCCTAATTCTGTATTGACATTATTCAAGAATTCCCTTATTTTCATTAACACTGATTTTCTAGGAATTTGAATAACAAAATCAGAATCAGTCTCAGATAGGTTAGTAAAAGTAGAAGTGTAAACTTTTCCAACAATGACAGAATCTTTATTCATTTCGATTCGGCCTGTGCAAAATACATTACCCTTAATACGACCTGATAAAATCAAATCTTCACAAATAATATCCCCTATGACATAGGAGGTTTTCTCAATGATTACCTTTTTTTTGGTTAAAATGGTTCCGTTAAAATTACACTCTATCCTGATTGACTTCAAGGATTATAAATAGCCCTCTAAATAACTTTCTGAGGGAATAAGTATAGGGGAAATGGTTTCTTTTGTAAGTCTATTTCTCATGAGGTTGGGATTTTTAGGATGCAATTTAAATATTTTTTACCAAAAAATTTAATCTAAATAGAATAAGTAAAAGGTTATTCTTTAGCTAACTGTTCATAGCAAAATGTATAGTGCGCTTTTAGGATGGTGTTTGAGGTCTTTTTTTTCTTAAAATATTTTTTAAGTAAGATCATATTAGACTGTATTAAGCCTTGAACCTCTACATTTAAAGTTGAATCTTTTACTAATTCAATGTAACGATTCAATAGATTTTTTTGCAAGTTTCTATCTAATAGATCAGGATTGTCTTTACTCAATAGGATAGCATTTTGCAGTTCACTAAGCAGCTGTTCTACAGCAAGTCCCGATTCTGCCAAAGTTTCCTGTGCGGCTAACATCTGGTTGAGTTTTTTTGGGGACAATAGCCTATAGAGGGCTGCTTTTTGAAGATTTTCTATTCGTTGCAACCAATTAGCAGGTTTGATTTTTGATAATAAGCTTTTAGAAAGTAACCACTTAGGAGCAGACCATAAATATTGATTTAGAAATTGTAGGGCTCTTTTTTGGTAGGCTTCTTTAACATTTTGATAAGGAGTAACCCCTTGTCCTTTCAGAATCAATGTTTCTTCAACACCGCCTACCATAGAAAGTACATGATACACATACCGCCTATAGACACTAATCATTTCTATATACAATTCTTTCAAATCATCATAGGTGGCACCTTTGGGAGTAGTCCAAGAATCTAGATTTTCAGCAACTATTTTAAGGTTTTTCAAACCATAGTCACTGGCCAAAACAGGATCATCACCAATATTTTCTGTTTGTGAGTTAGGATCATTTCCACCCGATCCAAATTGATAAATAGGATTTAAACTACGTGCATTAACAAAAGCTTTAAGTTTACTTTGAATTTCTTTAGCTGTCATTTTTGGAAAATAGCGATAGCCCCATTCAATTGCATAATGATCATAAGGCCCCAATTGTCTTACAAAGCGAATATTTTTATCTCCAGGTTGGGCTACATAATTATAACGCGCATAATCCATGAGTGTGGTAGCAATGCCATTTTTTTGTGTAAAACTACCCGAGCGTAGTGAATCCACTGGATAGGCCGAACTGGCTTTCATGTTGTGTGGAAGCCCTAAAGCATGACCCACTTCGTGTGCAATGACTTGCCGCATCATTTCTCCTATTTCTTCTTCTGGGGTATCTAAGGTTCTTGCTTTCGGATTGGCAGCTCCCGTCTCTAGAAGATATCTATTTCTATAGGAGCGTAGATGATTGTGATACCAAATTATATCACTTTCTAAAATTTCCCCAGTACGTGGATCAGAAACACTAGGTCCAATCGCATTTCGAGTGGTTGAAGCCACATAGCGCACAGTAGAATAACGAATATCTTCTGGGTTAAATTCAGGGTCTTCTTCTTTGGTGGGAGGGTCTTTGGCAATGATTGCATTTTTAAAACCAGCTTTTTCAAACGCAGCATTCCAATCTTCTATGCCTTTTTTAAAATAGGGTCTCCATTTTAATGGTGTAGCAGGATCAAGATAATACACAATAGGTTTTTTTGGAGAAACTAAAAAACCTTTAGCATAAGCCACACTGTCAGTTGGTTCTAAGCGCCACCGTCTAATTAATTTAATTTCATCAGATTTTAAAGCAGATGAACTGTAATCATATTTTTTGAGACTAAACCAACCAACCCTTGGATCTGCATAACGAAGTTTCATTGGTTTATCAGGCAAAGCAATAACTGAATGATTCACCTGCATGCTAATTGTTTTAGTGGGGTTTGTTCGGGTTGCCTTACTAGTACTAAAAGTTAGAGTGTGTGTTATTTCTACATTTTTTGGATAAGCATTAACTTCATCAATAAAACTTCTCTTTGCATCAATCCCACCAATATTATTATCCTTTTTAGCACTGTCTGGAATTAAATTAAAACCAGGTGAATTACTATTGAAAAATTTACCAACTGCTATGAGGTATCGATTAGGTTCTTTATTTTCTATTTTAAAGGCACCCAAAATAGGAGGGAAGTTGTTTTTATTTACACTGATTTGTATCGGATCTCCATCTTCAGCTATATTGATTGTTGAACGCTGTGTGAGTAGAATCAAATTATCTTTTTTTTCAAACTGAATGAGTTGTTCACTAGTTTTTGACCCTGCATTTATATAGGCACCAAAGAAAGAAGGAAGTTGACTGTAGCGTGTCACCATTAGGAATTCTTTGTGAATAAGACTATCCTGAAGTTCAAAAAAGAGTTTATTCTCCTTTCTATAGATGGTAAGAAGACCCTCTTTTTTTTCCATTTCGTGAGTAAGAGAATCGATTGATTTTTTAGCATCATCTTTTGTTTTGTTTTGAGCAATTAGGTCACTTGTTGGATAGAAAAACAAAACAAACAATAGAAAAGAAAAAGTATTTTTCATAAGCGATTGAGTTAAACTTTGGGGGGGCTTGGGCTGTATTCAAAACATTCGAGGTGGAAAAACTTTGTAGCAGCCAAAAGATGATCAAATAAATCGGATTGAATGTGCTCATACTTTTTCCAATCTTTTTCCTTGCTAAAACTATATACCTCTAAAGGAACACCTTGAGGGGAGGGAGCCAATTGACGACACATTATTGTCATATTATTATTGATTTTTTCATGTTGATCTAAATAGGTTTCAACATAGTGTCTAAAAAGACCCAAATTAGTCATATTACGGCCGTTAATAAGGAGTTGCTTGTTCGCTTGCTGATTTTCATTATAGCGTTCAATTTCTTCTTTTCGTTGGGCAATAAAATCTTTCACACGTTCAATTTTTTCTACAGCTTCAATTTCCTCTGCATTGAGAAATCGAATGCTTTTCACTTTAATTAGTAGTGCTCTTTTTATTCTTCTACCTTGAGATTCACTCATTCCACGCCAATTCACAAATGAATCGGAAATTAGTTTGTAGGTTGGAATAGAGGTTATGGTTTTATCAAAATTCTGAACTCTTACAGTAGAAAGACTGATAGAAATGACGTCTCCGTCGGCATCACTATTGTTCATTGTGATCCAATCACCAATGCGCACTGTATCATTGACAGTGATTTGTACACTAGCCACAAATCCAAGTATGGTATCCTTAAAAACAAACAGCAATACAGCAGAAAGGGCTCCTAACCCTGTTAGAAAGGTTCCAATTTCTTTTCCTGTTAGAAGAGAGAGAATTAAAATGATACCTACAAACCAAAGCAAAATCATGAACACTTGTATATAGCTTTCGATTGGCTTGTCTTTAAAGTTGGGCAGTATCTTGAGTAAATCTTGAACAGACAATAAGAAGGATCGAATAATACTCAAAATAACCACAATGAAAAGTGCTTCTAGTGAGTTAGTTACAATTTCAACTAGCCATTGAGGAGAATTAATTAAGGGGGGTAAAAAAGCAAGAAGAAAAAAAAGTGGTGGGATATAGGAAAGTCTTTCGGGTACCTTATTTTGAATTAAATAATCATCGAAATGTGTGGAAGAACGTTTTGAGATTTTTTGAAAAACAAAGGTGATAAACTTTCGTGCAACAAAAAAGAACACATAAGCAATGATAATGGTTATAACTATGACTAAAAAATCTGTCAGTGGTTCTGCCCAGACAGAAGCAATTCCAATTCTTTCAAAAAACGCGAGTAAAATATCCTTCCAATTCATTTTACAATAATTTTAATTAGGCATTAAAAATAGGGAATTTAAAAGCACGCACTTCACTCCTCTCATAGGAGTTTCCATATCTGTTCATTTTCAAAAATTTCGTCATCACTTCCTTCAAGTGCAACTTTAAGCATGGCTTTGGCTAACATGGCTGAAGGGATGCTATACTTTTTACCTAAAAATTTTAAAAATGGATAGAGCTAACGGGCTATTTGATATGAAAATTGAGGTTCCTTTCTTTTTTGTTTTGGATAAATATAGGCAGGTCTAAAACTATGAAAACTAGCTAGATTTTGTACTCTCAGGCGGTTTTCTACAACTCCTTTATCCTTAGCAAACATCATTCTGCTTTTTTCGGTTGGATCTGCGCCAGCTCCACTTAACAATATAAATTTAGCTTTTGAATTTACTTTTTTTAAGGTCTTTGCTAACGCAAGTGGATAAGAATCTATTATCACTTCACTAAACACAGCTCTAGAAACTGTGCCTGTGTAAACACCAATGCAAAAAAAGACAGCATCTATATTTTGCAGATAAGAGACGTCAATAGAATGCTTTCTAAAATCTGAAATAAGATGGACACTTACTTTTTTTCTTCTACAGGAATAGGTTGACTAACTAAAAAAATGAATTTTTTCAATCTGATAAGTAGAAAGACAAAGATTTAAAATTTCCTGAACGATCATACCACTACTGCCACAAAGAAGAATTATTTTACCTAGTATTTTAATTTAATTTTTCACTAAAAATAAATCAAATTAGGTCAAAAAATAAGCGAAAGAATAGGGACTGAATTATTCTTTTTCTTGTGCTAATGTCAAAGCATTTGTAGTTAAATAATATTTGGTTTTCATATTAGTAACTTCCCAATCAGGAAGTGCACCCTGTTTAAAGAAATCAATATATCTTCGGGTGACATCCGCAAAATGAGCTTCGTGTCCTTCTCTAAGTTCACTCGGAATGATTATTTTCCACCGGTTATTTTCTTTTTCTACACCAATGTTTTTATAAGCTTTCTGTAAATCATCAATGGCTGAATGAATTAGTTTTTCTTCCAATTCTTCATTAGGTTCAATATAAAGCGTTGGGATGAAGTTTTGTTCTGGACCTTGAAGAATAGCTAAATTCGCTTTAGTGCCCCTCATAATTGAATAATGGGTGTCTCCTGTTCCTTCTGGTGCAACATAATTCCAAAGTACAGATACCTTTGCATGATGTCCTTTTAGGGTATAAGAAATACTTCCGTTGGCATAGACTGCAAGTGTGTCATTTTGCACATGAGGAATGAGATAGTCAGGATAGGTCTTTAAATTCGTAACTGCTTCAAAATCTTTTTTACTTAGTAGAGTAGGCCACCTTTTAGCGGCAACAATAGACACATCGTTTTTTTCTATAGCTTGTTGAGGAAAGCATTCCCAAAAGGTTAAATCAACTAGGTGTACACTCACATCTACAACCCCTTCTCCTTGTTGTTGGGTGTCAAAAAACCATGCCGGACGAACTAAAGGGGTCCCAGAAACATATTTAAAATAGTGATGTACAGATTCTTTGACAATGGCAGGTTTTTCTGGAGTTCCAACAATTAATTCCCCAAAGAGTTCATTTCGTTGTGAAAGTTCCTTTTGAAGAACCGTCGTGATTTCTGACCGTTCGGTCATAATATCATAAAGCAAAAGTCCCTTCTTCTCAGCTAGTGAAAACGCCTTTAAAAGGGCCTCATAATTCGAAGCATTTATAGCCATAGGTTTGTCGGCATAAACATGAAAATCGTTTTCAATAGCCGAAAGTATATAAGAGGCTTTCTTTTTATTATTGCCAGAAAGCATAACAACATTACCCTCTCTTTCTTGCAACATTTTTTCAAAGAAATCTTCACCTTCATAAACAACAGATTCCCACTGGGTAGGATTATTATTCCGCGAATTATACCCTTCTATGCGCTTCAAATGCATCTTTAAATCATTTCCTTTTTGGCCATAGACGTGTACTTTTTCAGAGATTTCATCATACATTGATTTTTGTACTAAAGCCGCATGAAAATGACCTGGATCTAATGTTATCCAATGCATCTTTGCTTCTTTTTTCCTAGGTGATGTACAATTAATAAGGGATAAGGCCAAAAGGCCTAAAAAAAGATGCTTCCTCATAATTAATATTTAAGGTGATCTAGACCATAGGGAGCACGTTGTGGACGACGAAGCATCGCATTGGCTTCAGCATCATTTATAAACCGTTCTTTGACAGGATCCCAATTTAATTTTCGAGAAAGTTTCATTGCTATATGACTAATTAAACAGACAGAGCAAGCACGATGTCCAATTTCAACAGGGGAGATAGGTTGCTTACCATTTTGAATACAATTTAGCCAATTGCCGTGATGCTCTTTGCTTTCATAGAGATGAACTTCGTTTTCTTGAATGGTGCTATCTAAAATAGTAGGATCACTCGCATCCAATGACTTTACACCATTTTTTTCTGGAATAGGATCAGAAGGGGTTGCTCTATAGGCTCCTCGGGTAACAAAAATCCAACCCTCTTCACCCTCATAACGAATACCATTAGGAAAACCTCCACTGGTGAGCATTGTTAAGCCATTTTTATATTCTGCTTTAACCATAAAATCACCATGTACATTCCAGCTTCCAGATTTAGGAAAATCTGCCACGGCTTCTACACTAGTGGGGCCAGTATATTCGGTATTCATTCCCCATGCTGCTGAATCGAAGTGATGTTGCCCCCATCCTGTAATCATGCCAGCACCAAATTGTTCTACTCTTAGCCATCCAGGACGACTGTAGCCTGATTTGGGATGCACTAACATTTCTGCATAGTCCATCTCTGGTGTAGAACCCAACCAAGCATCAAAGTTTAATTGCTCAGGAACTGGCTCTGGTATTGCGGTTGACCCGCCAGGATCACCTGGTAATCCTACTTTTACGGTGTGTAGTTTTCCAATTCTACCGTTTCTAACTAATTCTGCAGCATCTTTAAATTGTTTAGAAGAGCGTTGCTGGGTGCCTACTTGAAGGATAATTTTTTGCTGTTTTACAATCATACTTAACAGCCGCCCCTCTTCAACAGTGAGTGAAGTGGGTTTTTGTAAATAGACATGTTTATTTGCCAATGCAGCTTCTAGCGCAGGCTGAGCATGCCAATGGTCTGGGGTACTAATGATTACAGCATCGATTTCTTTATTAGACAACATTTCTTGATAATTTTCATACATGCTAGTCTCTACTTTTTTCCCTTTTTCTGCATAATATTGATCTACCAGTATTTTACCATCTTTCATTCTATTGAGATCTAAGTCGCAAACGGCAATCATCTGTGCAGAATCATGCTGCATTGTTCCCGGCATATCGTGGACTCGCGCAATGCGTCCACAACCAATTTGCCCTATTTGAATTTTATTACTTGGTGCATTTTTTCCAAAAACAGAAGACGGAACTATTGAGGGTAGTGCAAGAGCAGCAAAAGATGAGGTAGTTGTCTTTTTAATAAAATTTCTACGATTGAGTTTGTTTTTTTTCATGATTATGTCAATTAAAGTTATATACCAAAGGACTTTTAAATTTTTCCCACTCGATGTTAGCGGTTTCACTATCTATTTTACCATCATAAACAATAAGTCGATATCTGAGAATATATTTTTGATTAGGCTCAAATAACCAATCTGTATTTTTTGTAGTAGCAAAGTTTACAAACAAATCTCCTCTTTCATATTGATCTTCAGGCCATATTCGCAATGGTTCAGGATGATTAAAATTATCTGGATGAGAAAGCATGAGAGCACCGCCATGCCCGTCCCCTAATTTTCCATCTACAATACACCACCGGGCTGTACTTCCGTCTGCATTCTTTCTAGTCTTGCCCTTAGAACTCAGTGTTCTACTGTTTTGATTGTCCCATTCTTCAGTGGTACGCCAACCAAAACCACCATAACGATATTTGATAATTTTAAAGGGACTAGAAGTATTACATTGATAGCTTATCTCAAAATCGAGTTGATAATTTGTTTCTGTGAGCGGAGTAACTCGAACTTTTTGTATTTCATTGAGGACAACCTCATTTTTATCATTTTTTAAGATAACATGTTCATGTAAAACTTCAAACGCTGAAAAGACAGGTCCAGTTTGATGAGAAAGCATTTTTGAGAACCTTACCGTTCCTTGCTCTTTGGCGAGATTCCAAAAATCTAAAGTATCTCCCTCATAGAGGGTGTGAGTCCATGGATTCCATAAGCCATAATGATGAAAGTGATCTTTGGGTTGAATACGAGTTAATCTTTTTCCGCTGGGAGTATTAAGTGGATGAATATATCCACTTCGTCGATAAGCTGGGTTTTCTCCCTTGGGAGCTTCTGTGACAGCCATTTGATAACCCAATACTTTTTGATTTTCAATGGCAATAGTCCATTGTCCATTTTTTTCTTTGCTCTCTAAGGTATTATCCTGTGGTGTTTGACTTGAAATAGGAAATAATTCAAAGGCACCAGTGAGGTTTTTTGGAGTCACTTTCCAATACATTTTATTACCTGAAATTTGATGAGGAACGGTGACAGTTGGATTGTTTTGATGGATTAATTTAAAGGCTGAAGGATTAAAATTCTCAGGAAGTGTAGCATAGGCAAGCGTTTCAGTTTCAATCGATTGCTTAGCATTAGATGGAGTCAACAAAGCATTTTGCTGACACGCTGTGAAAAGCAGTAGAAAAGTAATTAATGAACTAAATGTGTTATTCATTTTAGATTGTTTTAATAGAATTAATTTTACTAGAGTGGTAGATTTGAGTAATAAAATCAACAGATTTTTTTGCAGATTTTCCTGTGACCAAAGGCTCTTTGTTCTTGAGAATTGCATCCACAAAATCTTCTAATACATTTAAATGTAAGGATTGATCTTTAATTTTTGCCGTCGTATTACTATTATTTTTTGGTGCTTTATTTATAGAAATAAGTTTTTGATCTGGAGCTTCAACAATCATCCCTGCTTCATAAACCATCCTTCCTTTTGTTCCATAAACCTCAATCCGTTCTGGAAATCCCGGATATAGAGCCGTTCCACCACTAAGGGTGCCTAACACCCCGTTTTTAAACTTAAAATGAGCAACAGCCACATCTTCTCCTTCAATAGCATGAATTTTTGTTGAGACACTACCAGCAATATAATCTGTCTCACCTAAAAGATCTAGGAGCAAATCTACAGTATGGATTCCTTGATTCATTAGTGCTGCCCCTCCGTCTAGTTGTAGTGTACCTCGCCAAGGGTTGTTTTTGTAATAATGAGCGTCTCTAAACCAATTGATTTGAGTTTGAACTAACAAGGGTGTCCCAATAATTCCTTGGTTAAAAGCTTTTTTAAACTTAATATATTCTGGATGTGTTCTATTTTGAAAAACCACCCCAAGAATAACTTTTTTTTCATTTATAAAGTCTAATAATGAAGTTACCTTTAAAGGTGTCACTTCCAATGGCTTTTCACAAAGAATATGCTTTTGAGCGTTTGCTGCTCTCATACTACTCTGCCCATGTTTGCCACTTTCATTACAAATAATCACAGCATCTAATGACTGCTCTAAAAGGGTTTCTTCATTATTATATACAATACAATTAAAGTCTTCTTCTAATTGCTTAGAGCGTGATGGATCTGTGCAAACTATTCCTACAAGTTTGGTTTTTTCAAAGGATTGCACACAATTTGCATGCACTTTGGCAATCGCTCCACTTCCAATAATTCCAATGTCTAAGACGCGCATAACTTACAGAGATACTCCTCTCTTCCAAGGAATAAAGTCATTTTGATTGAGTTGTGTAGCTTTTGTTTCCATCTCTCCGCTGGCCACAGCAATAATCTGCTCCAATAATTGTTCTGCTACGGTTTCTAATGATTGTTTTTTCGATATTATTGAACCACAATCAAAATCAATGATGTCAGGCATCCGATTTAAAAGTGTTGAGTTAGAACCAACTTTAACTACGGGAGTTATAGGATTACCAGTAGGGGTTCCAAGCCCAGTAGTAAAAAGAATTATGTTGGCTCCAGATCCTGCAAGGGCAGTCGTGCTTTCAACATCATTCCCTGGCGTGCACAATAAAGAAACTCCCTCTTGATTGGCATATTCAGTATAGTCTAAAACATCACTAATGGGAGCATTTCCAGCTTTTTTTGCTGCCCCGGCTGACTTCATGGCATCTGTGATCAGGCCATCTTTAATATTGCCTGGGGATGGGTTCATATCAAATCCAGAACCTACATCATGTGCTTTTCTTTCATAAGCCTGCATCAAACCAAGAAACTTTTTGGCTGATGAATCGTCTGTGCAACGATTTACTAATTCTTGTTCAACTCCAGATAATTCTGGAAATTCAGCTAAAATTGTCTTTCCGCCCAAGGCGACAAGATAATCTGAAATTAGGCCAAGGGTTGGATTGGCAGTGATGCCAGAAAAACCATCTGAGCCCCCACATTCAAGGCCGATAGTCAATTTGGATAACGGGGCTGGTTGACGTTGGATGGTATTGGCTTTTTTGATCTCCTTAACAGAATCTTTTATTATTTTCTCAAGAAATTGCTCTGTAGTACCTTCTGTTTGTTGATCAAAAATCAATACTGGCTTATTCGTCTGATTCTTTTTGAGGGCCTCTTCAAAAAGAGACACTTCTAAATTTTGACAACCCAAACTCAACACTGTAGCCCCCGCAACATTTGGATTATTTACATATCCTGCAAGCAGGGCTGCCAAAGCTTGCGCGTCTTCTCTTGTGCCACCACAACCGCCTTGATGGGTTAAAAATTTTATTTTAATATTTTCAAAAGGAGGTTTAACTAGCTGGGATTTATTTGTTGACGGTATAGTCTTTTCATCAAAAATCAGATTGGTGAGAAGTTCCTCAAGAGGATCAGGAAGGGTTGGATGAAAAATTTTTTCAAAGACCCTTTTCAAGGATTCTATATTTCTGTTTTCGCAAAAAACTAGTGAAAAAAAAAGCCAAATATTTTCAGTTCCTACTTGACCATCATTTCTGTGATAACCATTAAAATTTCTTTTCTTCCATTTGTTTATCTCAGGTTTAGCCCAATGCCATGTGGCATTCTTACCCTCAACTTTTTTTGTTTTGTGTCTTGTATTTTTCAGAGAAATTAACCCTCCTTGTTCTATTTTTTCTGTGGCTTCACCCACCAAAACACCATACATAAATACTGATGCCCCTTTGTTTATGGTTTGAAGAGCAAATTTATGTTTCAGTGGAATGGTTTCATGAAGTACTATTTTGAGATTATCATTCTCGATGACTTGTTGTTTGCTCAAGTTTTCTAAAGCAACAGCAACATTGTCATTATGATTTATTTTTAAATAGACACTCATAGCAATTTTATTCAAATTTTAGTTTGTAGGTTAAAAAAGCATCTGCTAATTCATAGTCTTCAATATATTCAAGGGCTATAGACAACTGAGAAAACAGAGTTTTATTTATGCTTAAATCAATACCCCATAATAAATCATTTCCAAGTACGTTTTTTAAAAAATGATTCATGTCTTTCTCTTCCCAAGCAGTTTGAATAAATTGTACTACCTCTGGATCATCTTTAATAGGTAATTCTTCACCATTATTAAAACCCTTATAAAAACGTAGCAAACAGGCCATAGCGAAAGTGAGGTAAATGGGTAATCTACCATATTGTTTTTGATATTCTAAAAGACTTGGCAGGACACGTACTTTGAATTTTGAAATAGAGTTAAGCGCAATACTCGAAAGATAGTGTTTAATATATGGGTTTTTAAATCGGTCAAAAACCTGATTGGCAAAGGTATTTAATTCTTCGGTTGACATCGTGAGAGTAGGCACAATTTCGTGAAGTACAGCATTTATAAGAAAATCAAAAGTGAAATCATCAGAAAATATATCACTCACCGTTTGATGACCATATAGAATTGATAGAGGTACAAGTGTTGTGTGCGCTCCATTCAAAATACGTACTTTTCTTGTTCTATAGGGTTGCATATCTGTTACCAATTCTATGTTCAAATCAATCTGGTCAAGTGGTAGTTTATTGGCCAAGCTACCGTCGTCTTCTACAACCCACAGATAGAATGGTTCTGCCGTAACCATTAATTCATCAGTATATGGTATTTGATTTTTATAACTGTCTGAATTTTCCTTAGGATATCCCGGAACTATGCGGTCAACCAAAGTATTGTGAAAGAGATTGTGTTGTTCAATCCAATCTCTAAAGTTTGAACTTAAGCCCCACAAGGCTATATACTTTAGAATACAGTTTCTCAATTGATCTGCATTGTGATTGATTAGTTCGCATGGGAGAAAATGAAAACCTTTATTAGCATCACCCTCAAAATGGGTAAAGCGTTCCCATAAAAATCTAGTGAGTTTGGCTGGGAAGTTTTTTTGTGGCTTGTCTTCAAAAAGATCGCTCTTATCAAATAGAATTCCCGCTTCTGTAGTATTTGAAATGATATAGTCAACATCAGGGTTTTTGGCAAGAGCTAAAAAATCATTAAAATCTTTATATGGGTCATGCGTTGAAACAATATTTTGGATAAGTTTTTTTTCTTCAATATCCTTTCCATCAACTATTCCATTCAAAAAAAGAGTGTAGGCGCCTCCTTGTTGCTCAAGCTTTTCCACGAGACCATTTGCAATTGGTTGTACTACAGCAATTCCTAGTTTTAGGTCACTAATTGCGTTGATTTTATCCACAGTATGACCAATGAAGGCTCTTAAAAAATTACCCTCCCCAAATTGAACTATTTTAGTTTTAAATGAATTTCGTTTAAAAAGTGTTTTTTTGTCTCCTTCTTTAAGTTTCATTTTGCATTATATTAAAAGCCAAATACTCTAGGCAACCACAAGGTTAGTTGAGGAAAAAAAGTTATTAAAATCAAGGAGAGAATCATTGCAAAAAACAATGGTAGCAAAGGTTTTATGACTTTTTCTATAGACGTTTTAGCAATTCCAATTCCAACAAATAATACAGATCCAACTGGCGGTGTGCAGAGCCCTATACACAAATTGAGTACCATAATGATTCCAAATTGAATTGGATCTATTCCTAAGGCAGTGACCACAGGTAAAAATATAGGAGTAAAAATCAGTACAGCTGGTGTCATATCCATAAAAATCCCAACAAAGAGAAGAAGCACATTTATAATTAAAAGGATAATAATTTTATTGTCACTAATTCCCAGCAGTAGATCACTAAGATTTTGCGGAATGTTTTCATAAGACATAATCCATGACATACTCATAGAAGCTGCTATGAGAAGCATTACCACCGCACTTGTTTTGGACGATTCTAGAAGAATTGAAGGTAAATCTTTAAATTTAATTTCTTTGTAAATAAACCCTAACACAAGAGTATATACTACAGCCACCGCTGAGGCTTCTGTCGCTGTAAAAAAACCGGCAACAATTCCTCCTATTACAATGATAAGCAAGAGTAAACTTGGAAAGGCAACGACAAAAGTTTTGAGAATTTTTATAACACTACTTCTTTGAGCAGTTTTATATCCCTTTCTTTTTGCCCAGAAGGCAGCCACAATCATTAAGAAAAGCCCTGTCAGGATTCCCGGAACATATCCAGCGAGAAAAAGAGCAGCTATTGAGACCCCTCCGCTGGCCAATGAGTAGACGATAAGCACATTGCTTGGAGGAATCACAAGACCTATAGTTGCAGAAGTTATATTTACAGCGGCGCCATATTCTTTGGAATAGCCTTCTTTTTCCATTTTTGGACCTAAAATACTCCCCATAGCCGATGCAGAAGCCATGGCTGAACCTGCAATAGCTCCCATCAGCATGGCAGCAATAATATTGATTAATGCTAATCCTCCAGGAAGTGCACCCACAATCGTTTTTGCAAAACCAATCAATCTATCTGCAATCCCTCCGTGAGTCATCAATTGACCTGATAAAATAAAGAAAGGAATGGCAAGGAGGGCAAAGCTATCAAGTCCAGTACCCATTCTTTGAGCAATTGTTGTGACAGCAGCTAATCCTGGAAGAGACACAACTATAGTGAGCAGTGCTGAAATAGCAATACTCCAAGCTACTGGAGTGCCAATGCCGATGAAAAAAATAAAACTAAATATGAGTATAAGTAGTGGAAGTATTTCCATATTATTTTGATTGGCTTAATTTATAAAACACGATGAGTATGCCGCTTATTGGAATGACAGCATACACGGCTGCCAGGGGAATTTGAAGAGCTGGAGAGTATTGTTCTAACTTGAAAGTTATGTAAACCAGACGTCCACCCCCTATAACCATTCCAAAAAAAGCGAAACCCAAAACACTAAGACGAATCAACTGAGCTATTAATTGCTGTCCTTTGGCACTGGCTTTTTTGGCCAACACATCGATGGCAACATGTTCATTTTTTCCGGCCACATAGGCAGCTCCTAACAGACCTAGCCAAATCATCAGATAGCGTGCTAACTCATCTGTGAATGAGCTTGGTGAGTCGGTGAAAAAACGAGTAAAAACTTGCCAAATCACATTGACTACCATGGCTGATAAAATGAAAACAAGAATATTTTCTACGCTTCTATCAATTATTTTTCTCCAACTTTTCATTTTGTATACGTTCAATTAATTTAGCCATTTCAGCATCTTTTCTGAAGGCATGATACATTTGCTTTGTGGCTTCCTGAAAAGGTTTTTTGTCTGGATAACTCACTTCAACACCTGCCTCTATCACAGCTTTCAAGGATTCATTTTCAGATTGAATCCACAATTCCCTTTGATCGGGAATAGATCGTGTTATAGCTTCTTGTAACCAGTTTTGCTCTTGTTTGCTGAGCCGGTTCCAAAGGTGTGTGCTCACTAAAATAAAATCAGGAATCATGGTATGTTCATCAATTATATAGTATTTACACACTTCATAATGTCTTGACAAATAAAAACTGGGTGGGTTATTTTCAGCACCGTCAACCACCCCTTGCTGTATAGCGGTGTAAAGTTCCCCCCACGAAATTGGAGTAGGGGACCCACCTAATTGTTTTACCATATCTAATGCAGAGATACTTTCTTGCACTCTAATTTTTAAACCATTAAGATCTTTAGGTGTTGCGACAGGTCGTTCTCTTGTGTAAAAGCTTCTACTGCCCGAATCATAATAGCCTAAGCCTTTCAGCCAAAAACTTTCACCTTCTTCAAGGAGTTCTTGACCAATGGGTCCGTCTAAGACTCTAAAAAGATGCGCTTTGTCTTCAAATAGGAAAGGGAGCCCAAAAATTCGCAATTTAGGCGCAAAATTTTCCATCACAGCGCCAGACACTTTTGTCATATCAAGGCTACCAATTTGAAGCAGCTCTAGACATTCTCTTTCACTTCCCAGTTGTTGGCTTGGATAAATTTGAAGTGACATTTTTCCTTGAGAAATTTCATCCAGATAGCCTGCTGCTTTTACCATAGCTTTGTGAACTGAATGGGTCACATCAAGACCATGACCAAGTCGAATGATTCTTTTGCTGCTGACATTACCACAGCCTAAAAAGATGAGAGCGATTAAACTGTATAAACAATAATTTAAACGCTCCATTACTTAGCTTTAAGTTTTCCGATAGTGGCAATTGTTTTTGCTGTATTTTTTTCAAGTGCATCAAAATTTTGAGTCTCTAGAATGGCTTTTGAAATCAATTTTGAGCCCATTCCAACGCAAGTCACTCCAGCCTCAAACCATTGTTTTAAATTTTCTGGATCTGTACTCACTCCACCAGTGGGCATAATACTTGTCCAAGGTTGTGGCCCTTTGATGGCTTTAACAAATTCGGGACCATAAATATTTCCCGGAAAGAGTTTTACTATTTCAGCACCCATTTCTTCTGCCTTAGCAATTTCGGTCAAACTACCACAACCAGGAGACCAAAGCACTTTTCGCCTATTGCACACAATGGCAATATCCTCTCTAAACACAGGTGTTACTATAAAATTCGCTCCGTTTTGCATGTAATAACTAGCTGAAGAGGCATCAGTAACAGAACCTACGCCCAAAATCATTCCGGGCAGATTTGTTGAAGCATAATCAATAAGTTCCCGAAACCCTTCATGTGAAAAACCCCCTCTGTGAGTAAACTCTAAAAGGCGAGCCCCGCCTTTATAACATGCCGATAGAACTTCTTTAGCCAATGCTACATCCTGATGATAAAAAAGGGGAACCAAACCGCTCCCTTGCATTTCGTTGATAACTTGATGTCTTGTAAATTGTGCCATATGCTTATTTAACGTGCTACTCTTCCGGAGGCATCTCCTCCCATTAATTTTTCTACTTCTGCCACTGTGACCAAGTTCGCATCTCCTTTGATAGTGTGCTTTAAACAAGAGGCTGCTACGGCAAAGTCTAACGCCTTTTGATCTTCGTTAGGATAAGTTAAAAGACCATAGATTAAGCCCCCCATAAAAGAATCTCCACCACCTACACGATCTACTATATGTGTGATTTGATATTGTTTACTTTCAAACATTTTATCACCATCAAAAAGTACTCCAGCCCAAGTATTGTGAGAAGCAGAAATAGAGCCTCTAAGGGTTGTAATGACTTTTCTTGCCTTTGGGAATTTTTTCATCATCTGTTTGCAAACAGACAGAAATTTTTGAGCAGACACTTGGTCACCTTCTTTGGTGACATCTAGACCGTCTGGTTTTATGCCAAAATGCATTTCAGCGTCTTCTTCATTCCCTAATATAACATCACAATAAGAGGTTAATTCTGTCATGATCGCTTCTCGGTCACCTTTGTATTTCCATAATTTGGCCCTATAATTGAGATCAGTTGAAATTGTTATGCCCATCTCACTGCCTATTTTCACTGCCTCAAGGCAAGCATCAGCTGCTCCCTGAGAAATTGCTGGTGTGATGCCAGTCCAATGAAACCAATGTGTATTTTTAAAGATTTTTTTCCAATCGATCATACCAGGTTCAATGGTGGCCATTGCTGAATGGGCTCTATCATAAACAACTTTACTGCCCCTGTTTACCGCGCCTGTTTCTATAAAATAAATTCCTAAGCGGTCTCCCCCTCGCTCAATGTGTTCAGTGTTGACACCTCTCTTGCGCATTTCCATCAAGGCACATTGACC
>OZSS01000037.1_pt1 | contig 56025 bp, 83 predicted proteins | sample 1779911 | NCBI WGS metagenome assembly OZSS01 (sample SAMEA2603589, study PRJEB24840) | metagenome | biome: Water; feature: Photic zone; material: Seawater sample | place: Mediterranean Sea | collected 2013-11-12 | depth 10 m
AAGATCCATTGCATAAAGAAAGGAAGGAGATGATAACTTTTCTTCATTGTTTAAATGATTTGGACGAAAATCCATTAAAACAAACTGATCATTATTAACTGGTGGCGATGAAAATTTACCGACAATCCCATACGCAGCTTGTTGAGCGATTTCATTTTGGACTGGTCTTTTTATGAAATTACTTTTATGACCACTTGCGTCAATGACTAACCTCGCTTTTATTCTTCTACCTGAAAAACAAATCACCTCAGATAGTTTATTTTTCTCTTTAATATCTTTTGCTGTTTCATTGAACCATTCAATCCCGTTACACTTTTTTAAAAGTTCATTTTGAAAAGCTTCTTGATTTATCAAACCATAATCGTAATTATGTTTTGTAGGATTATCTCCTTTTATATTTTCGCCATTCCCAAAAAAACTAACTGTTTTGCTCCACCGATGAGATAACAAAGACTCTAATCCTAATTCCTCTAATTCAGAAGCCCAAATACCATATGTATTCTCCCATCTTTCATTTGGAGATTTGGTTGATATACCCTTAATATTTAGATCTTGCTTGGCTAACTCTGAAGCCAAGCATAGTGCTGCAGGCCCAGAACCTAAAATTAGAATATCAAGTATTTCCATATTAACTAATAAATCATTGTCTTTTAATTTTCTTTGCTTTGGTTAAATTGGTCTGTTTCTTCTGTCTGTTCATGAGGAACTAATACAACTTCTGATAAATGATCACCCTCATCTAATCTTTGTAATTTTACTCCAGTAGCGGCTCTAGATTGCTGGGATATTTTATCTGCGTTTGTTCTAACTATCACGCCTTTTTCGGTCACAAAAAGTAATTCTTCTCCTTCTCCAAGGACCTTCAAACAAACTAATGCATCATCTTTAATCCTGAATTTTATCGCTCTCAAACCCATGCCTGCTCTTTTTTGTAATCTAAACTGAGTTACAGGTACTCTTTTGCCTAGTCCAAATGCACTGGCTATTAGTACCCAAGGACCCTCTGAAGAGTTAACTTCAAGATTTTCATCAGACTCTTTCGTGAGATCTTCACTTTTAGCTAATTGATCAACTAAATCAGATGTTAAAACATCCATAGATACAAGATTGTCTCCTTTCCTAAGGTTCATAGATTTAACCCCCCTTGCGGTCCTGCCTAGAGGCCTTAATTCGTTAATATCTAGTCTGAAATGAATCGCCATTCCTGTTCTTGATCCAATCAAAACACTGTCACCTTCTTTTGATAATCTAACCCAAGTTAAAGCATCTCCATCTTCAAGATTTATTCCTATTAATCCATTAGATCGAATTTTTGAGAAAGCAGAAAGTGAAGTTCTTTTTATAAATCCAGCCTTTGTTAGCATTAATAGATAACAATCGTTATTAAAAGAATCTACTGCAACTAGCGAGGTTATCTTTTCTTCTCTTGGTATTGGGAGAAGTTGAACGGAAGGAGTACCTTTAGCTGTTCTGCTACTCATGGGAACTCTATATGCTGGCAAAGCATAAGATATCCCTCTATCACTAAAAAGCAAAAGAGTATCATGATCATTACAGCTTATAAATAGTTTTACTTCATCATCTTCTTGTGTTTTTGTTCCAGCTTTACCTCTAGACCCACGACTTGTAGATTCGAATTCATTAACAGGCATTCTTTTTAAATAACCTGCTTCAGTCAATAAAACTACAGATCTGTCATTAGCTATAAGATCAATATCATCTAGACCACCGCCTAAATCAAGTATTTCTGTTTTTCTTGGAGAGGAAAATCTTTCATCGATTTTATTAAGTTCTTCAAGAATAATTTCAAAAATTCTTTCTTTACTATTCAATATTTGCTGATACAAGTTGATCTTTCTGGTTAACTCATCATGTTCCCCTTTGATTTTATCTGCTTCTAATGCTGTTAATCTTCTTAATTGCATTTGTAAAATGGCTTCTGCCTGTGTGGCAGATAACTCATGATCAGTTTGCAATTTTTCTCTAGCTGAAACTGTATCTTTTGCGGATCTAATTAGATTAATAATCTCATCCATAGACCCCAATGCTAATAAAAGACCTTTTACAATGTGATCCCTCTCTTCAGCCTTTTTTAATAAAAATCCTGTTCTTCGCCTAATTGTCTCCACTCTGAAGTCTAGAAATACATCTAACATTTTTCTAAGTGAAAGTGTTGTGGGTTCTCCTTTTACTAAAGCAAGGATATTTGCACTAAAGTTATTTTGTAGAGGTGTTAACTTAAATAAATTATTTAAAACTACTTGTGGGTAGGCATCCCTTTTTAATTCAATAACAATCCTCATTCCGTCTCTATCACTTTCATCTCTAATATCAGAAATACCTTCTAATTTTTTTTCATTAACAAGGTCAGCAATTCTTTCTATCAATGCCGCTTTATTAGTTTGAAATGGGAGCTCTGTAATTATTACTGCATCTTTTTCTGCTCTACCACTTAATTTAATTTGCTCAATATTTGCTACACCTCTCATAGTTATTGAACCCCTTCCTGTCTTGAAAGTTTCTCTGATACCATCTCTGCCTAAGATTTGACCACCTGTGGGGAAGTCAGGGCCCTTAATTATTTCAAAAAGTTCTCTATCTTCAATCGAAGGGTTATTAATGATTGATTTAAGGCCATTAATTAATTCCCCTAGGTTATGAGGTGGAATATTAGTTGCCATTCCTACTGCTATTCCAGATGATCCATTTAAAAGTAGTTGAGGAATCCTAGCAGGTAAAACTGTTGGTTCTTGCTGAGAACCGTCAAAATTATCGGCGAAATCTACAGTTTCAGATTCAATATCCTCTAATAAACTTTCATCTGTAAGAGACTGTAAACGAGATTCTGTATATCTCATTGCTGCTGGAGGGTCGTTATCAACAGAACCAAAGTTTCCATGGCCATCTATGAGTGGCATCCTCATAGAGAAGTCCTGAGCCATCCTAACCAAAGCATCATAAACAGCAGTATCGCCATGAGGGTGGTATTTACCTAGTACTTCTCCAACAACTCTTGCACATTTTCTGTATGGTCTACCGCTAGTTAAACCAAGTTCATACATTGCATAAAGAATTCTTCTATGAACAGGTTTTAATCCATCTCTTGCATCTGGAAGAGCACGACCAACTATAACGCTCATTGCATACTCTAGGTATGAGCGAGACATCTCATTTCTTAGGTCAGTTTGAATAATTCGTTCGTTATCTTCGCTTAATCCTGAGTTATCAGAATCTAAAATATCAGACATATTAAAATCCTTTTTTTAATAATAATCCCTGATTGTCATAATGAATAAAAAAAAATATTTATTTAATTCCCAAATACTTACATTTACACACAAATCAAAATAAAACCTTTTGTTTTTGAATAAACCTTGGCTTATTACCCCTTTAGTTGTTAATTTAATCAAAATAAAGAGAAAAATTCCGTGAATATTGAACTTGGTTTAAATAAAAAAGTCAGAAGGGCTTATGGCATTGATGAAATTGCTTTAGTCCCTGGGAATAGAACACTTGATTACGATTTGACTAATCCTTCTTGGTCAATAGGTGATATCAAAAGAGAAGTGCCGATCATAGCTAGTGCCATGGACAGTGTTGTAGATGTCAATACGGCTGTAGAACTCACAAAATTAGGTTGCCTAGGGGTTATTAATATGGAAGGCATACAAACAAGATATGAAAATCCTGATGAAATATTGAACCAAATAGCATCAGTCGGGAAAAATGATTTTGTTCCGTTAATGCAGAAAATATACAGTGAACCCGTCAAGGAGGGATTAATTTTACAAAGAATAAATGAGGTCAAAGAAGGAGGAGGTATTGCTGCTCTTAGTGGTACTCCTCAAGCTGCTATTAAGTTTAAAGAAACACTTAATAATTCCAAAATAGATTTATTTTTTCTTCAAGGAACAGTTGTTTCAACTGAACATCTTGGTATGGAAGGTAAGGAAACCTTAAATATTAAAGATCTTTGCCAATCTATGAACATACCAGTTGTAGCGGGAAATTGTGTTACTTACGAAGTTGCAAAACTTCTCATGGAAGCTGGAGTTGCAGGATTAATGGTTGGGATAGGGCCTGGAGCAGCATGTACATCAAGAGGCGTATTGGGAATTGGAATCCCTCAAGCAACTGCAATTGCTGATTGTAGTGCGGCAAGAAATGATTACTTTAAAGAAAGTGGTCGTTATATTCCTATTATTGGTGATGGAGGAATTGTAACGGGCGGAGATATCTGTAAATGTTTAGCATGTGGAGCAGATGCTGTAATGATTGGATCCCCAATAGCTAAATCCTCAAACGCTCCAGGTAAAGGATTTCACTGGGGTATGGCTACCCCAAGTCCAATATTGCCAAGGGGCACAAGAATTGAAGTTGGTTCTACAGGATCCTTAGAAAGAATAATTAAAGGCCCTGCTTTACTTGATGATGGGACGCACAACTTATTAGGGGCCATTAGAACCTCAATGAGTACTCTTGGGGCAAAAAATATTAAAGAAATGCAAGAAGTTGAAATAGTTATCGCACCATCGCTTCTTACAGAGGGTAAGGTTTATCAAAAAGCTCAGCAGCTTGGGATGGGTAAGTAGTTCATCTAGAGCAAAATCATAAAACCTTAGTTAATTAAGTTTTAAATTGAAAAAATTTCTAATTAGGAGTTATTATGAAATGATGGGGGAAACCCCATACTCCTCACACACTAAATCGCCCGATTAATCGGGCTTTTTTAGATATTTTTGTTACTTATATTATTTTATCTGTAATGAAATCATCACTTAAAAGAATTGCCTGCTAAATTTTCAAAAAGGAATACTTAAATTATGTCATCAGCTCCAGCCGTAACTGATTCTTCATTTGACAAAGATGTACTGCAAAGTGATCTACCAGTATTGGTTGATTTTTGGGCCCCATGGTGCGGTCCATGTAGGATGGTCGCTCCAGTTGTAGAAGAAATCTCAAAAGACTTTGAAGGAAAAATTAAAGTTTTCAAATTAAATACAGATGAGAATCCAAATGTAGCCAGTCAATATGGAATTAGAAGTATTCCTACATTAATGATCTTTAAAGGAGGTCAAAAGGTTGATACAGTTGTTGGTGCAGTGCCAAAAGCAACTCTTTCGAGCACTTTAACTAAGCATTTATAAATCCTAAAGCTTTGCATAAAATTGGACTAATAGACTATGGAATGGGTAATATCCATTCTGTAACAAAATCTCTAGAAAGTCTTGGAGAAGAAATTATATTAATTAAAAACTTTAATGATTCCAATCTTTGTAAGGCGATAATACTTCCTGGAGTTGGAGCATTTGATCCAGCTATGAATAATCTCATAAATACTGAATTGATAACTGACTTGAAAAATTGGATTAAAAGTGGGAAGTCCTTTTTTGGTATATGCTTAGGTCTCCAACTCCTTTTTGAATCTAGTGATGAAGGAAAAGTTCAAGGGCTGGGAATTTTAAAAGGAAAAATACAAAAAATACCCAATATTGTTAACCAAAGAATCCCACACATGGGTTGGTGTCCACTTTTACCTACAAAAAAAAATACTTTATTTGGGACTGAAGAGTTCAATAATTGGGTCTATTTTGTACATTCCTATCATGCAATCCCAGATGATTTAAATATTATTGCAGCTCAGGTTGATTATGGCTCTGAAAAATTAACTGCAATGATTGAGAATGATAATTTATTGGCCTGTCAATTTCATCCGGAAAAATCTGGAAAAACCGGTGAAAAACTTTTGAGAAGATGGCTGAGTAATATTCAATAACAGATGTTTAGGGATGAAAACTAACTTAAGGTTAATAGGTGGTAAAAAACTCCAAAGTCCAAATAATTCTTGTACTAGACCTACAACTTTGAGAGTGAGAGAGGCCATATTTAATATATTGAATAATAGAGTTGAAAATAGTAACTGGTTAGATTTATTTAGTGGAACAGGGTCCATATCTTGCGAAGCCTATAATCATGGGGCAAGCAAAATACTTGCAATTGAAAAAAACAAAATCAACTCAAAAATTTGCTTAGAAAATTTACTCTCGTTGGAGAATATAGAGAATAGGAAAAATGATATCGAAGTTATTTGTAAAGACGTTTTGAAATGGACAAAACCAAATTATGAGAGAAACTTATCATCTAGAAATATGGATTTAAACAAATTAAAATTTGATTTTGTTTATCTAGATCCTCCCTACGATGTGGATTTCCATGAATTAGTCTTAAATCAATTATTCAATTGTAATTTTTTAAAAAAAGATTCAACAGTTATTTGTGAACATTCTCCAAAACTTTTTATTAAAAAAAGTACTTTGTGGGAAACTATAGATATAAGAAATTATGGGCAATCCAAATTAACATTTTTAATCAATGTCCAGCATCCCTGAACCTCTTCTGTATTGATTCCATGCACTTACGAATAATCCAAGAAGAGTTATTGGAACTAAACCTAAAACAATTCCACATAGAAGAGGCTCGATCATTTTTTTGCTTTTTTTGGATTTCTTAACCACAATTGTTACATAGAGACTATTTTTTGTGTCAACATCTTCATCAACTGCAGCAGAAAGAGACTTTAAAAAAGAATTCTTAAAAATTGTTTTTATTGTATTTGGATTTTTATTGATTTGTTTTTCAATATATTTCGTGAATCATCATGAAAATAACAAATATATTATTGAAACTCTCAATCTTAATGGCTCTGCTGAGGAAGGAGATGCTCTTTTTAAGATAAATTGTGTTGGATGTCATGGAATTACAGCAAGAGGATTAGTGGGCCCAGACCTTCACTCAATAACTAAACTTTTGAATGATAAAGAGATAATAAAACAAGTTACTGGAGGCCTAACTCCCCCTATGCCTAGTTTTGAAATTGATCCTGTAAATATGTCCAATTTATTGAAATATCTTCATAGCCTTGAATAATTTTGGGAAAAAATTTTTCTAATTTAAAGGTAATATTAGTTGAACCAAATGGCCCTTTAAATGTAGGGAGCGTTGCAAGATTATGCAGTAATTTTGAAGTTGATGAATTAAGAATAGTTTCTCCTAAATGCGACATATTTTCTTTAGAAGCAAAAAAAATGGCTCTTAAAGGTCAAAAATTTCTTAAACATTGTAAGGTTTTTGATAATATTCAAAATGCAATTTTTGATTGTGATTTGGTTCTAGCATCTTGTGGAAGGATTGATGTAAATAAAGATTCATTTTTTGTATCTTCTGAAGATATATTTGATTGGACTTTATCCTTTAAGAAGATTGATAATTTAGCAATTATATTTGGAAGAGAAGATAGAGGTTTAACTAACAGTGAATTGCTTTTAGCAAATAAAACTTTTAATATTCCAACTTCTCAGAATAATCCTTCATTAAATCTTTCTCACGCTGTTTCAATAGTTTTGTATGAATTAAATAAGTCTTCTAAAAAGAATTTAAATAATGAATTAAAAGTTTTTAACTTAGCATCATCGAAAGAAGTACATGATACATTTGTTGAGATAGAGGAAATGCTTTTGGGAGTTGGATATCTCTTAAAACATACCTCCAAGGCAAAAATCAGTAAATTTAAGAATTTTATTTTGAGAGCAAATACATCAATGCACGAAATAAATGTTTTAAGAGGTATTGTCCATCAAATAAACTGGTTTTTGAATAATTCAAAACAAAATAAGTAATTATAAATTTGATTAGTTATAACTCACTACTTGTTTTAATTTGAAAGAGATATTTACTAAAAACATTTTCTGAAGTAACATCTATGGATTATTTGAATATTTAAGAAAACTAAAACTGTGCCTACAACAAAGAAAAGAAGAGTTTTTCCTTTTACAGCAGTAATAGGTCAAGAAGAAATGAAATTAGCTCTCTTGTTAAATGTTATTGATCCAAGAATTGGAGGAGTGATGATAATGGGTGATAGAGGGACTGGAAAGTCTACTACAATTAGAGCCTTAGCTGATTTGTTGCCTGCAATCGATGTTGTTAAAGACGATCCATATAATAGTTCACTAGTCGATCCTGATTTACAAAGTAAAGAGGTTTTGGAAAAAATTACTCAAGGAGAAAATCTAGAAAGTATTCAAAAACAAGTACCTATGGTTGACTTGCCTTTAGGAGCTACTGAAGACAGGCTTTGTGGAACTATAGATATAGAGAAAGCTTTGAGCGAAGGTGTTAAGGCATTCGAACCAGGTCTATTAGCAAAAGCTAATAGGGGTTTACTATACGTTGATGAAGTGAATTTACTTGATGATCATTTAGTTGATGTACTTTTAGATTCGGCCGCTTCCGGATGGAATACAGTTGAAAGGGAGGGGGTCTCAGTTCGACATCCTGCGAGGTTTGTTCTTATTGGTTCAGGAAATCCAGAAGAAGGTGAATTAAGGCCTCAACTATTGGACAGGTTTGGAATGAGTGTTGAAGTTAAGACAGTTAGAGATGCTGAGTTAAGAGTTCAAGTAGTAGATCAAAGGACTTCGTTTGACGATAATCCTGATGAGTTTTCATTAAGTGTTGAGAAGCAACAGGATGAACTTCAACAAAAGGTTATTAAAGCGCAAGAAATATTAAATTCTGTACAGATGGACGATGACCTAAGGTTGAATATTTCTGCAATCTGCGGAGAACTAGATGTTGATGGTTTACGTGGAGATATTGTTACGAATAGGTCTGCAAGGGCAATTGCAGCTTTTGAGGGTAGAACTGAAGTTCAAGAAGATGACATAGCAAGGGTTATTTCTTGTTCATTAAGACATAGACTAAGAAAAGATCCTCTAGAACAAGTTGATTCAGGTGAAAGAGTCATTCAAGCTTTTTGTAAAGTATTCGATTTAGATGAAAAAGAGAATCTTTCAAAATTTCAATTGTCTGCTGAAGCTTAATAACTGTGAGAATAATTGGGATTGACCCTGGATTGGCTCGAGTTGGTTATGGAATAATTGAAGTAAAAAATGAAAGCAAGATATTATTAGATTGCGGCGTTATTGAAACAGGTAAAGATAAAAAAGAAGAAGATAGACTTTATGAGATATTCCAAGATCTTAATGAATTAATAAATCATTGGAACCCAACTGCAGCAGCTGTAGAAAAATTTTTCTTTTACAGGTCAAGCACTACCATTAGTGTGGTTCAGGCTAGAGGCGTGATTATGATGGTATTGGCATCCAAAAAAATTCATGTTAGTGAATATGCACCTGCTCAGATAAAATTAACAATTGCTGGTTCTGGAAAGGCATCTAAGAAAGATATTCTTGATGCTGTTATGAATAACTTAGATCTTAATAAACCTCCAAAACCTGATGATTCGGCAGATGCATTGGCGATAGCGCTCACAAAACTAAATGAAGATGGCTTTAACTGAAAATTTGATATGAAGATCTTCGAAAAAAAGAAATTGGAGAGGGATACATTTAGAAAACTAAGAGATGGGATTTCTCTTAATCAAAGAGAAAATGTAGAAAAGAATGTAAGATTGTATGTTGATTCATTTGTAAAAGAACATAAAAATATTGGTTATATAGCAATATATTGGCCTCTTAAAAATGAAGTAGATATAAGAAGTCTTAAGGAAAAATTAACTTTAGCTTTGCCTAGATGTAAAGAAAAAAAAGAGTTGTTATTTTATCCATGGGATGGAAAACCTCTTGCCAAGGATTTTGAGGGGATACTAAGTCCAAATAACTCTTGCCCATTAAGTCATTCGCAGATAAGCATGATACTTGTTCCATGTCTTTCCGTTGATAAAAATTTAACAAGATTAGGTTATGGAGGAGGTTATTTTGATACATTAAGGAGAGATAATGATTGGAGAAATGTTCCATGCATCGGAGTATTAACTTCTAATTGTGTAAGTACGATTCCATTAACAAGAGCTGAGTGGGATATTCCTTTATCTGGCTTTATCACAGAAAAAGAAATATTTGTATAATAGAAGACTAATAAGGTGTTTAATTTATATTTTTAAAAAATGGAAAATCAAGAAAAATTCGATAATTTATACAAATTAGTAGATAAGTTAAAGAATTCAGAAGATCCAAAAAGAAAATATGAATACATTTTGTGGTTAGGCAAAAAACTGAAAGAACCAGATAGTGAAATCCTTATTGAAGATAATAAAGTTAAGGGATGCGTTTCAGAAGTTTTTGTTAAGGCAAATATTAAAGGAGGTAAATTATTTTGGGAAGGATATTCTGATGCTCTAATAACCAAGGGATTATTAGCATTTTTAATTACTGGGTTAAATGAATTAACACCAAATGAAGTTGTTGAAATAGATAAGAAATTTATTGAAGATACTGGTTTGAAAGCAAGCTTAACTCCTTCACGATCAAATGGTTTTTTAAATATATTATTGAAAATGCAGTCTCAAGCAAATGAATTTTTGTAGGTCTAATAATATAAAATTAAATTCAAAGTAAAAAGAAATAAACAATGAGAAAATGCAAAATTGGTATTGTAGGTTTTGGAACTGTAGGTTCAGGGATTTATAAAATATTAACTTCTGAACTTGATTCACATCCAATTCTAAAAGAAATAGAAATTTCAAAAATAGCAGTTAAAGATCTTAATAAAAAAAGAGATATTGAGCTAGATAATAATTTATTAACTGATGATCCATTTAAATTAATTAATGACCCATCCATAGATGTAATTGTTGAAGTAATGGGTGGGGTTGATTTAGCGAAAGAAATTATTCTGCAATCATTAAAATTAGGTAAATCTGTTGTTACCGCAAACAAAGCAGTTATTGCAAGATATGGAGAAGAAATATATAAAACTGCATCTAAAGAAGGAGTATATATATTGTCAGAAGCCGCTGTTTGCGGAGGAATTCCAATAATTGAACCCTTAAAAAGATCATTAAAAAGTAACAGTATAAAAAAAATGGTTGGGATAATAAATGGCACAACAAATTTTATTCTTTCAAAGATGGCAAATGAAAAAGCTGATTATAAGGAGACTTTAAAATTGGCCCAAAGCCTTGGTTACGCAGAATTTGATCCAACTGCAGATGTTGAGGGCCATGATGCTGCTGATAAGATTTCAATCCTTAGTGAACTCGCATTTGGAGGGAAAATCAAAAGAGAGGAGATACATTCTGAGGGTATTAGTAAAATTAATCTCAAGGATATCGAATATGCCAATAAATTAGGATTTGAAATAAAACTTTTAGCGCTCTCAGAAAGGGGACAAACAAATAGTAATGATTCACTTGCTTTGAATATTTGGGTAGGACCTTCTTTGATTCCAAAATCTCATCCATTGGCAACAGTTAAGGGAGTTAACAATGCCTTATTGATAGAGGCTGATCCTCTTGGAGAGATAATGTTGTATGGTCCAGGTGCAGGGAGTGGCCCCACTGCTGCATCTGTAGTATCAGATATATTAAATCTGCATGCCGCCTCAGTAAAAAATAATAATTCAGTCGACCAATTGTTATCTTTTGATTTCTGGAGAACCTGTCATATTATAGAATCTTCACAAATAAACAAAAAAAATTACCTTAGAATTATTTGTCTTGATAGTCCAGGCGTCATAGGAAAGATTGGAGATATTTTTGGAAGGAATAATGTATCAATCGAATCAATTGTTCAACTTGATGCAAGTGAGGACAAAGCAGAAATTGTCGTTATTACTCATGAGGTGAATAATGGAGATTTTGAGAAATCGAAAGATGAAATAAATTCGCTAAATGAAGTCAAAATTATTGCAAGTCAATTAAGTTGTATTTAAAAAAATAGTTTGCAAATTTCTTTATAGCTTGGTAAACCGAAGAAAGTAAGTGTTTGGCTTTAACACCTTAATGATTCATTCAAAACTATTAGACAGTGGAAATAATAATAATTTAATTTCTTCTGAAAACCTTTATAAAGGTGCTTGTGTAAAAATTAAAAATAGCAATAAGACTTTTCAAGTAATTGGTTTAAATATAAGTAAAGAAATTTGTTGGGTGAGAGAGTGGCCTTTTGCTTGTAATTCTAAAAAAACATTTGCTTTAGAAATAAATCAAATAACTTTACAAATTTTCTGCTCAAATAATTCTTCAGAAAAACTAAGTAATTATGAAATATGAAAAAAAAAGTTGTTTTATCAATATTTATTATTTTAATTTCTTTTTTACAGAATTCTTGCGGCTCAAAAAGAATATCTAAAAAAATCATAGTAGCAAGTTCTGGGAAAATTGAATCTTTAGATCCAGCTAGAGCAAATACTCTTAAAGCAATTCAATTAATCAGTTCTCTTGGAGACACATTATATGAATTAAATTCTGATGGAGAATTAATCCCACAATTGGCCTCGGGGATGCCAGTTATTTCAAAGGATAGACTTCAAATAACTATCAATTTAAGAAAGGATGTTTTTTTTCACGATGGAACTGCATTTAACTCAAATGCTATGAAGTTTACCTTTGATAGATTCAAAAGAATTGGAACGATGAACTATATTTTAGGAAATAAGATTAAATCAATAGAAACGCCAAGTGAATATTCAGTCATAATAAATTTGAATAAACCATCAAGTTCTTTAAATGGTTTACTAACATCAGTAAATTTAACTCCAATATCACCTACATTTTACAAACAATATTCTGATAAGTTTCTAAATGAAAAATTCGTTGGCACTGGCAAGTATGTGCTGACTAGTTTTTCTAATGAAGTTCAATCAATTGATCCATATTTGAATTATTGGGGTGAAAAGCCCTTAAATTACGGCGTTAATTTTGTGGGATATTCAAATTCATCATCTCTTTTTGGGGCTTTAAAAAGTAAACAAATTGACGTGCTTTTATCAAATTCAATTGATGATAGTCAGAGAAAAAGTTTAAATAATTTAAGCAAAAATAAACAGTTTAATGAAGGTAATAGCCCTTTCACTGAATTAAGTTTTATAAGCCTTAAAACTAGTTCTTATCCCCTAAATAATCTTAATTTAAGACTTGCTTTGGCAAAAAGTCTTAATAGAAAATTGATTAGTGAGAAAGTAAGTTATGGATTAAGAAAGCCCTCTAGATCAATTATTCCACCAATATTAAAAAAAGATAATCAAGAACTGTGGCCTAAATACGATTATTTAGAAGCAAGAAGGTTATTGCAAAAAGAAAATTATTGCAATGGAAATATTCTAAAAATACCCCTTACTTATAGATCGAATGTACCAGCTGACAAGCTTATTGCTCTGACATGGCAAGAAGAAATTAAAAGTTCTTTGAAAGATTGTATTGATATTGAACTCAATGGGGTTGAATCTACAACAGTTTATAAGAATTTAAGTTTAGGAATTTATACGGCAGTTCTTCTTGATTGGACTGGAGCTTATTCAGATCCAGAAGCCTATCTCACCCCTCTTTTAAGTTGTAATGAAATAGTTGATGGCATATGTAAAAAAGGAGAATCAGTTTACAGCGGTAGTTTTTGGGGATCTAATAAAGTGGAAAGTTTATTTCTTGAGAGTGAAAAAATAGGTGGAATTAAAAGATTAGAAAAACTTGTTGAAATTGAAAAAATAGCAGCACGTTCAATACCTTATATTCCTATTTGGATATCCTCTCAAAAAGCATGGTCACAAAATAAAATATCAAAACCTATTTTTAATGGTGCAGGAATAATTTCATTGAGTGACCTTGAGTTAATTAATGAGTAGAAATTTAAATAAACTACTAAATTATTCCCTATTAAAAATTTCATTAATACCCTTAATGTTATGGATAATTTCTTCATTAGTTTTTATTTTATTAAGAGTTGCTCCCGGCGATCCAGTCGATGCAATACTTGGATCCGGCGCAGATGAGGTTTCTAGGGAACTTCTAAGAAATAAATTGGGGCTAAATGAACCTTTAATAAATCAATATTTTTCATATATTAAAAATATATTGCACTTAGATTTTGGCCAATCTCTTAGTACCCAAGAGCCTGTCCTTAATATTATTATTAAGTCATTGCCTGCAAGTCTTGAGCTTGGATTCTTTTCAATATTAAGTGCCACACTAATAGGATTCCCATTGGGATTAATTGGCTTAAGAAATAGAGGTAAAAAGACTGATTACTTAGCGAGAATATTAGGAATTGCTACATATGCGATCCCTCCTTTTTGGGGTGCAATGTTAGCGCAATTATTATTTTCTGTATTTTTTAATATTTCCCCAATTGGGGGTAGATTCCCAATATTTCAGCAACAACCTCAAATCACAGGTTTTCTAGTTTTAGATAGTATTCTTTCAAATAATATTATTGCTTTGAAAGATAGTCTTTATCATCTCGCACTTCCTTCGATTACCCTTGGTTTTTTATTAAGTGGTATATTCAGCCGCTCATTAAGAATTAATTTGGATAAGACATTAAAAAGTGATTATGTAAATGCTGCTATATGTAGAGGAATATCAAGGAAAAAAATATTTTTAAACCATGCATTGCCTAATGCTCTATTGCCAATTGTCACTATTTCTGGCTTGACTATGGCCTCATTAGCAGGAGGTGCTCTATTGTTCGAGGTAACTTTTTCATGGCCTGGTATAGCATTAAGATTATATGAAGCTATTTCTCAAAGAGACTATACCTTGGTTCAAGGAATTGTAATTTTTACCTCTATGCTCATAGTTTCTTTAAATCTCTTCGTGGATATTTTAATCGCATATTTAGATCCACGAATAGAATACTAATTTTCGGAAATTTCTTTTATTGTTTCAAGATCTAAAAGGTGGAAATCAAGACCCAAATCTCTTTGATTTTTAACAACTGTAGGGATCTTTTTGTCTTTAATATTTTTTAAAAATTCAACTATAAATTTAGTAGATAAATCTTGTACTAATATTGGCTCTGAACCAATAAAAGTTTTATTTATTTTGAAGACGTCATTATTTTCTTCATAGCTTGTATTAATTCTTATTGGAGAGAAATGACTTGCCCCTTCAATAATTAGAAATCTATTTAATGGATTATTTAAAGCAGAAAAAACTCTAAATTGTTCATTCATTAATGGTGTAATAAGGTCATAAGTACCTCCTACTAGAAGAGTTGGTGTTTTAATGCCTGTACTATTTTCTTTTGGCCATACTAAACTGCCAAATGAATTAAAACCTATAATCGCACTGGCCTTATTAGAGTTATTTTTCTTAGGGAATGGTATTTCGCTCAATTGACATTGAAGTAATTTAGATAAATTTGTTACCGCAAAGTCTTTTAATGCCGAATCACATTTGTCCTTTAGTTGATCAGTAGGTTTGTTGCCTTCATATAAGAGTGCTATTAAAGCTCCAAGGGAATGCCCCATTAAAATATAAGAATCATTAGGTAAACCAAATTCTCCATTTTTATGAGCTTTTAATACAGCATCTAAATCTTTAATTCTATATAAGAAAAAGTCTGCACTTCCTGGGATTGTTTCCTTCCCTTCGAGTACTTCTATGAATGATTCCAAATTACTTCCTCTATGATCTATGAATAATATTGGCCAACCTCTTTTAGCTAATTCGTTGCCTATCCATTTGAAATTATTAATTTCGCCTCCAAGCCCTGGCATAAAAATTATCAGTACTTTATCTTCATTTGTTTTATTGCTTTTCCATAGTTCAATATCAAAAGGTTTCACTCGGTGAGGAGCATAAATTTTTTTATTAATTTTTATTAGATCTTTAGTTGATTTTTTTGCAGTATTTTTGAAGGTATTTTGGTTCGTTCTTTCAAGTTGTTTTAATTTTGATAAAAGTTCTTGTTGCATTGATAATTCATTTTTCCAATATGAAATTATTAATATTAAATTATCAATATCAATTGAAATTTCTTCTGATGGTAATGCCTTTATGATTTCTAAAGTTGAAACTTCTTTTTTTTGATCTAATAAATTTTCTATAGTGTTATAAATTTCTGTTCCATTATCGTCATTTGGAACTTTAATGCTTTTGCTTAATTCTGTAAGTATTTTACGCCCTATCCAACTTCTTAATATTTCTCTATTTAATCCCTCTTTCTTGAAAACTGGAAATTCTAAAAATTTTGATAATTCAAAAACTCTTATTAATCTACTTTTTTTTAACCAATCTATTAATTCTGTTGAATCATCTTTGTATTTTTCTAATTTTGATAATTGTTCTATAGTAAGAGGGATTTCCATCTCTTCAAACTTAATATTTATCTTTTCAGCAGCCTTTAAACCATTATTAAAAAATAAACCACAAAAACTAAAAAAAATTATAAAAATGAATTTCACTTGTGATTAGTCCAAATAGTTTACAAATAAGCAAAAATTGGTGGATTCAATTTCCATATCATTTGAGGTTAATAACCAAGATAAGATTTTACGCTTCATTTGGAGCAGGAGGTGTCATTTATTTAACATCACTTATTTTTAATAACATAGGATTATCGGCAACAGATATTGGCTTGGGGTTTACCATTTCAGCAATAATTGGAACCGTAACAAGACTATTTACAGGTAATTATCTTAATAAAACAGGAAAAATACAATTTCCAATAATAACTTCTTCAATACTAAGTATTGCCGCTAGCTTATGCCTCATTTTTTCAAGAGATACCTTCTTATACATAATTGGACAATCATTTGTTGGGGCTGCTGCAGGAATATATTGGCCTGCTGCCGAGTTTGGGGTACCCTATTTTTGCCATCCTATTGAAACACGCAAAGCTTATGCTCTTGTTAGAAGTTCGGAGGCTTTGGGAATATTTCTAGGGGTATTCTTAGGGGGTTATATGACCAATTTTTTGTATTCTAAATCAATTTTTATTAATGATATATTTTGCATGTTAGTCATAACATTTTTAATATCTAGAAATAGTTCTTCTATTGAAAAAAACTTAGAAAATTTCCAAAAAAAATTAGTAAATCCAGTTAATCAGAGACAATTGAAATGGAATAAGAATTCAACAATAATAATTTTATCTATTTTATTGATAACTACCTCTTTAGCTTTGATTCAAGTAACTTTGCCTCTGGATCTTGTTAAAGGTGGAGTATATCGTAATGCATTAAGCAAAGAAATTATTAGTCTTATAATTTCTATTCAGTTAATTTTATTGTTGTTTTTACAATGGCCTGTCGGTTCTTGGATATCTAAGAAAAAAAGATTATTTGGCTTGAAATTTAGTTTAGTAAATTTCTCTTTAGCTTCATTTTTATTATTTATTTCTAGTTATTTGAATATGCTAGCTTTTTATTTAATTTCTTTTGCATTAATTTTAGTAAGTTTAGGCACTGCTTCATTTCTTCCAACATCAACAGATGTCGTTTTCAGAATAGCTCCTTCAAATAAAAAAGGTTTTGCACTTGCTCTACTATCACAATGCTTCGCTATGGGTTATTTTTTGGGACCATTTATTTCAGGACGAATATTAGACCTATTTGGTTATGCTTCAATAATCTGGCTTTCAATTTCTTGTTGTTGCTTTATTGTATTTGCAATTCTATTTAAGAGATTATTTTAATTAATCTTTTCTAATTCAATAATTCTTCTCTCTCTTAGAAATAAGAAAAAAGGTGCAGAGAATGCGAAGGCTATAAGAAAAGTTCCAATGTATACAACCCACATATTCTTCATGTTTAGTTTTTTTGATTCATTTACTATCCATATAAAAATAGCGCTTGCACCTACTAATAAGTCTCTAGAAATTGACTGAGCTGCAGGGTTTGCATTCGCTAAAGAAATGAAGTTATTTATATCAAAGCTGTTTCCATATTCTCTAGCAAATTCGAAATTTGCCAACATTGGCAGAACAGCCCCCAAAATTGATAGAAAAAGGTAAAGAAAAGATAGTATCTGTTTATTATCTTTTAAAATGTTAAATGAATTCACTTGTCAAAAATATTTCTTTTAATAATAGTATTTAAAAGCTTATGGTTGTTGAAAAGAATAATAAAGTTGAAGACTATAAATTTAAAAAAGGAAATTTAAATTTTGCCGTTATTGGTCATGTTGAGTGGATAAATTTTTTAAAGGTTGATCAATTACCAAAACCCGGAGTCATTTCTCATTCTGAAAAGTCCCTTGAATATCCAGCTGGTGGTGGATCTATTATTGCGAAAATACTTTCTGATTTAACTTTAAACCAAATTCATTTTTTTACGTCATTAGGTAATGATGATTATGGAGATAAGTGTTTCAAGATTCTCTCAAATATGGGAATTAAGTTACATGTAGCTTGGCGTGATAACCCAACTAGAAGAGGATTTAGTTTAATTGACTCTCAAGGAGAAAGAGCAATAACAGTTATTGGAGAAAGGTTAGCTCCAACTCATAAAGACAATTTAGAATGGAACATTTTAAAAAAAATGGACGGAATTTTTATTACTGCATCTGATTCAGAGATTTTTAAAATGGCTAGATCAGCTTCAATACTGTGTACAACACCAAGGGTAGGATTAAATACAATTAATAATTCAAATGTTCTTTTAGATGGATTAATAGGCAGTAATCTTGATCCCGGAGAAGTTTTTTCTTTTTCTGAATTATCGTTAAAACCTAAATATACTATTAAAACCGAGGGAGAGAAGGGAGGCATTATATTCCCAGGAGGAAGATATAAGGCTCTTAAAAACAAAAAACTAAAGGTTGATTCTTATGGATGTGGTGATTCTTTTGCTGCGGGTATCCTTTATGGAATGGCATCTAAATGGGATATAGATAAAAGTTTAAATCTTGCTAAAGTAATGGGAAGAGACGCTAGTGAATTTTTCGGACCATATGCAAATAATGATGAAAAATAATTGAGTTAACACTTACATGAGCAATCTAGATAATAAAAATAAAAATATTCTTGTAGAAAATATTATTGTTTTCTTTTTATTTACTGTTTTTTTGGTTTTTAAATCTTTGAAAACTTTATCTAGAATTTTTACTTATGGAATCTTAAAAAAAGAAATATTAACTACTAAAAGTAACTTAGGCGTAGATATTAAAATAAAAATTAAATAGTTAATGAGTATATTTTTATTTTTTCTAATTTTAGGAGTTATTTTTTTGGTCTACAAAAATATTAAATCTAAAAAACCAAAGAACTTAAAATTAAATAAATTTAAAAATAAACTTCAAAGCACGCAAACAAATATTGAAAGAATTTTTTTAAGAGAGGAAGAAAAAACCTTTTCAAACCCTAATATAAATATCTATATTGGAAGTTATGATAACGAAGAAAACATTAATAGGAAATCTAATATTCACAGAGCAAGGCTTTCAAAATTTAAGAAATCCAAATTAAATGGTGAAATGATATTTCAAGATGATGAACAAAGGATTTATAAATTTAATAATGGTAAGAAAGTTTATTTATAAAAAGTTTACTTATAATTCTATTTTTAACTACACTCAAGACTTTCTCTTGTTGAAACGCCTGTTGTTGGATTTATCCCATCAGCAATTTCACAAAGATTTCTTTGATCTTCGCTGTCAAGAATAGCGTAAGAAAAATCTGCTCCTTCTATTTGAGCTCCTGCAAAACTGCTACCTGATGCGATCATATTTATTAAAACAGCATTTCTAAGATCTGTTTTTTGGAAATTAACTCGATCAGAAAGAGTATCGCTCAGGTCGATTCCATTTAAATTAGAACCTTTTAAATCAGATAGGGTTAAGGTTGTCCCATGTAAATCAACGTCACTAAAATCTGCATCTCTCGCAACTGCTCCAGCTATAGATGACAAATGAAGATCCTCTCCATGGAAATCAAATCCAGTAATATTAGATCTTACATAACTTGGAACTTCATCTCCCTCGCCCTTAACAGCTACATTTGCCCCAGCAAAAACTGGAGAGGATAAAACTAAGAAAGAAAAAGTTATGCATAAAAAATATCTTAAAAATCTGAAAAATTTCATACTAGAGAATTCGAATATTATTATTTTATAACAATTAGATAATTTTTAAAATTGATATATAAATTTGGAACTCCTTTTTAAGATTATTTAACACTATAAATTTTAAATCTAGGTTCTAGATTGGTAATACAATCTAGAAGCTTTTTGTTATCTTTGCTATTCGTAACCTTGAATTCAGATTCAACTGTACCTTCTTTATCTCTTATAGCTTGATTTAAAACTATGGAACCGTTTTCATCAGATACTGATCTATGAAAAGTTCCTCTAGGTAATCTTAGAATATATCCAAGAGATTCTAATCTAACTTTATAAAAAGGATAATCCCAGCCAAAATTGACAAGAAAAAATGTTCTTCCCCCAGAGATAGCCAATAGATTATCTTCTTGATTGTGATGTATGTAAAATTGCCAATTATTAAATTCTTCATCATTTGGAGGACTAACTGCAGGCCCACTGTGAATAACTAGATCTCTATAGTTTGATTCATTAACACTAATATCAAAAAATCTTACATCTTTTGTATCGCGAAATTTTTCATAACTTATCAATTCAAACATTTTCGATTTGTTTGATTTGATAACTGGAATTTCTAAACTTGAGTTCAATTTTCTTTAAAGATTACACAAATGAAAACAGATATATATATCAAAGAACGTATCAATTAACACTAAAAAAGAAACATATTATTATTTATGTTTTTTTGTTATTTAAAACATTGAAAATTTAGTGTTTATTTAATTTCAAGAGGTTTGATTTCCCAGGATAAAGTATTTTCTAAATTATTTTTTCCTATAAAGTTTCCTGTAATTACAGAAGTTAAATTAGATTTTGAAGAGGATACCAATGTTAAATATCTATCATCTATTAATCCTTTTCCGCTTGGATCAAAACCTCTCCAGCCAGCACCTGGGATATATAATTCAGCCCATGCGTGTAAATCCAACTCAGAGGGTAAGGGATCTTCAAAATGATAACCACTTACAAACCTACTTGGGATACCTATAGACCTGCAAGCTTCAACCATTAGCATTGCTAAATCTCTGCATGAACCTATACGTTCTCTAAGCGTTCTGCTAGCCGGCCATGCTGGCCCAGTATGTCTTTTGGTGTACTTAACACGATCTTGAATAATCTCTATTAGCTGGTAGGTAAATGATAATGCGTTATTAATGCTTCCTGCTAAGGCTTCTTGGGCAAGTTCTACTGCAGACGGATCGTGTTGTCCATTTGGCATCCATCCCTCTAATGCTCCCTGTAAATCTCTGTTAATAATGCTTCTACAAAAAGGTAATGTTAAATCTCTATTTTTAACTCCATCAATAATGTTTGGATGTTGAATAGTTTCAACTTCGCTGATTGATTCAATAGTTAAATTATCTGTTAATCCATTGAATCTGATTCTATTAATCTCTTCTCCGCTGGCAGCAAGTAATGGATAAATAATTTCTGGTTCTGGAGTTATTTTTAATTCAAAATTCTTTAGATTTTGGAATCCATTTGACCTTGGCTTTATACATAATCTATGCTCGCCTAATTGAACAGGGTCTTCGTATTTATATTCAAGTTTGTGAATGTATTTAATTCTCATTAATAAACTTATTAATTAATAAAATATTTTTCTTGAATGAGTTCATTTAATTTATTTAAATCCATTTGCAATGAATCGATTGCCTCATGTAAACCATCATTGATTATATCTTCAATTCTGATATAACTCCACTTTGCTTTAAGCAAACCTCTCATGCATTCTAGTTCTGAAGGATTTTCAGTTGAAGAAGAGGTATCAATTGTTTTAAGAGTATTGCTTATCCCATCAAGACAGTATCTTACTGATCTAGGGAAAATTGGATCAAGTAAAAGAAATCTCGCAACTGAATTAGGCTTTATAGAATTTTGCTCTGCTTTCCTAAACATTTGATAAGCTCCAGCTGAACGTAAAAGTGCTATCCATTGCAGCTCATCAAGAACTCCTCCAAGTTCATCTAAGCTGGGAAGGAGTAAATAATATTTCACATCTAAAATTCTTGATGTTTTGTCAGCTCTTTCGATTAATCTTCCAAGAATGCTAAATCTCCAGGCAAGATCTTTGCTTAGAGTCGCATCTGTAATTCCATAAAAAAGCTGACATTCCCTCCTTATTTCACTTAATTGTTCTTGTCTTGGTTTATTCCATATTGCTTCTCCTTCTTGCATATTCCAATATAAAATATTAATCTGTTCCCACATTTCTGTGGTCATGACATCTCTGATTTGTCTTGCATTTTCTCTTGCCATTTGAATGCAAGAAATTATGCTATTTGGGTTTAAACGATCTCTTATTAAAAAATTAATAACGTCATCGGGTTTTTTCTCTGGGAATCTTTTATCAAAAGATTCTCTATCACTCGAAGCATCAATTAACGGGAGCCAAGGTTCTGCACTTCCTGGCGGACAATCCAATGACATTGCTTCACTTACTTCCACGAAACGAGATATGTTTTCTGCACGTTCTAAATAACGATTGATCCAATAAAGAGATTCTGCTACACGACTTAAAAGCATATTATTTACCTACAACCCATGTATCTTTGCATCCTCCACCTTGAGAAGAATTGACGACTAATGATCCTTTTTTTAATGCTACCCTCGTAAGCCCACCAGGGCTTACCCATGAATCTTTCCCTCTCAAGATATATGGTCTTAAATCAACATGACATGGATAGAGTTCTCCATCACATAACGATGGCACTGTAGATAACTCTAACGTTGGTTGTGCTATGAAATTTCTAGGATTTTTTTTAATTTTATTGGCAAATTCTTCTATCTCACTTGTTGTTGAGTGAGGTCCAATTAACATTCCATAACCCCCAGCTTCTGCGACAGACTTAACAACAAGTTTTGGTAAATTCTCAAGGACATAATCTCGATCCTTTTGGTAATGACAAATATACGTTTCTACATTTTTAATAATAATTTCTTCATCAAGATAATATTTAATCATTTTGGGAACAAATGAATAAATCATTTTGTCATCTGCTATTCCAGTCCCAGGCGCATTTGCCAAAGCAACATGACCTGCCTTAAAAACATCAAGTAATCCGCTAACACCAAGGCAGGAATCTTTTCTGAAATTAAGAGGATCTAAGAAATCATCATCAATTCGTCTGTAAATGACATCTACTCTTTTTAATCCAGAGGTAGTTTTTAAATATACATAATCATCATTACAAACTAAGTCATGACCCTGAACTAGTTGGATGCCCATTTCTTGAGCTAAATAACTATGTTCAAAATAAGCACTATTAAAAATTCCAGGAGTAAGTAGAACTATCTTGGGAGTATCTGTCCATACTGCAAGTTCTTGAAGAGTTTTTAAAAGATATGATGGATATTCATCAATTGGTTTTACTATTCTTCCAGAGAAAAGATTAGGAAAAATATTTTTCATAACTAATCTATTTTCTAAAAAATAAGCAACCCCAGAAGGGCACCTTAAATTATCTTCTAAAACATGCCAATCTCCTTTTCTATCCCTTATTAAATCAAGTCCTGAAATTTGACACCATTTATTTAGTGGAGGTTTGAAACCTATCATCTGAGGTCTCCAACCTTCTGAACTCTCTATTAATTCTCTTGGAATTATTCCATCATTAATTATTTTCTGAGAATTATAAATATCATCTAGGAATAAATCAATTGCCTCAAGCCTTTGTTTTAGCCCTTTTTCTAAAGTTACCCAATCATCTCTACTAATTATTCTAGGAAGTGGATCAAAAGGTAATATTCTCTCAGTACCTTTTAAACCAGTATCATTTAATCTAAAAGTTGCACCATGTCTTAGTAATAATTTTTTTGCGGCAGAATGATTCCTGTTTAATTCCTCAAGACCCATATTATCTAAAGATGAAAGAAGTGGAATCAATATTTCTCTAGCAGAGTTAACATTATCTTTAAAATATTCATCAAAACTATTTTTAGGCTGATAACTTGAAAACATATATTTCATCGTTTAGTAACTTTTACTTTAGCTTTATATCTTTATTCGTATTTATAGCTACCAAAAATAATATCTCTTGACTAGATCTATATCATTATTTTGATCATTGAAGTATATTTCTTAAAAATCTAAGAGGCATGAATTCTAGTAATTGGCAATTTGTTTTTTTTAGATATTTCGCAAGCTTTCTTTTTATCCTCTCTCACAGTTTGCTGGTTCTTGATCATCTACCAGTAGGGGCTGCGCTTCACGGACTTGGAGAAGTTTTTATTGCGCCTTGGGCTTTTAGGGAAAGAGCATGGGATCTTGTTGTAATTGCAGTTTTATTTTTCTTCTTTGATATCTGGGGACTTATAAACACTCCTTGGAATTAACTGATATTATTTATTTACTAATTCCGGGAAAATCATAATAAAAATGAAGTATTATTTTAATCAAATTTATAAAATAATTTTTCTTTTATTACTTACGAATAGTTCTAATTTATATTCACACAATTTATTTAATGGTGGTTGTAAAGAACATTGTGGGCAAAAAATTAAAGTAATAAATAATAAAAACAAATTAAAAAATATTGATGATCAAATAAATATTGAGAGTAAAAATTCTTGTTTAAATAAATCACTATGTAGAGGTTGACCTCTCGAGTTTTTTTAAATTGTTTTATTAAATTGTTTCTTTGATAATTATCATTAAAGTACCATTTGCTTGATAATTTTTATTAGGAGGATTTATTTGATTTTTAATTAAAAAAATAAAAGTATATATCAACGGTAAAAGTAATGATGACGCTGCAAATAAAGCAATTATCTGGTTCAACCTAATAAATGGTTTTTTTACAAGATCCTCTCCGCACAAGCCACAAATTAAATTACCTTTTGAGGATTGTCTTTGAAATTGATATTTAGGATTGCAATATGGGCAATAATATCGAACCATTTTTAAATTTTATTTCTTTAATCATTATCTATAAAACTAGAATAAAGTCATCTTATGCAAAAAAAGAGGGCTTATTTAAGCCCTCTTTTATCTCTTACTTATATTTTTTACTGAAGTTAATAACGCACCTAAATCATGGATCCTTGTCGCTAACTTCTATTAAGCTAATGCTCACCAAAATTAACTAATTGTCTTTAACTGGGGCAAAAACTCTAGAATTAAGCTTGTTTCTTAAAGGGCACCTAAACGATGCAGAAGAAGGAAGCTTAGACATTAATAAAAAATAATTGGAGCAGTTAATTAAATTAGTTCGGTTTATTCCGAAATTTCAGGCAGGCTATCGATCATTTTGAAAGACCTCCTAGAACTCAACAATATAAAATTAGGAAAATATTTCTCTAAAGACAATCCGTTTTTATACGCATTGCTTTTTAATTAAAAATGTCCGAGAGTAGTAATCAATCGTGCTAATTTTTTTGAGATATTTTTTAGTAAGTTTTGCTTATTTCTTTTGATATTTAATTCGTCTATCTTAATTTTAAATAATTGAGGAAATCTTTTATGAATCATTCGAAAGAAGTTAGTAAAACTGATAAATCAAATCCCATAGACGAATATTTTCAATGTCTCTCATATTGCGATATTCACCCAAAAGGGATAGATAATGACTGTGAGGTCATTTGTATGGAAAGACATTTAAAAGCTAACTATTGGTAATTAATAAATTTCTACTTTTTACTTAAATCCCTTTGAAAAAAGGTTAGTACGAACTTTAAATTTCCATACATTTACAACACCTTTTGCATTAACTGCTGCAAGTGCACAATCATCAGGTCTCCATGATATTGCCCCTACCAAATCTCCGGCGAATCCTGCCCCAACTGGGTCTCCATTGCCGTCATTTTTTAGGAAACTTGCGACAACAGAACCATCCCTAGATCCTGAGGCTACAAGCATACCTTTATTTGAAAAGGCTAAGCTCGAAATAGGTTCTGTATGGTGACATAGCTCTCCTGGCATAGTACCTTCTGGACCATTGCCTTTAAAGCTCCATACTGTAATTCTTTCACTGCCGCTAGTCGCTAATAATTTTCCGCTGTCATCAAAAGAAAGGTGACTTGGTTTTCCAGGGTATCCAGTCATTTCAGCATCCATTCCTGTTGATCTTCTCCAAAAATGAACTGAATTGTCTTGACTCCCACAGGCGACTATATCTCCATCAGGGCTTAATTCCATAGAGACCAATGATCCTTGCCACTCCAGTTTTTGATTCGTTTTATTATTAACAATGTCAAAGAATGTCACTCTGCCATAGCATGCAGTTGCTAGCTCATTTTTATTTGACCATGTTATTGCACTTACTGTGCTTGGATGGTCTTCTGAGATCCATTTCTCTTCTCCAATTTCATTAAAAACATATACTTTTTTTGAGGAAGCTATCGCTAGAAATAAACCGTCATTAGACCACTTGAGGTGTTCTACCCAACCCTTACCAAGATTAAGTGTTTTAATTACTTTACCTTCGTGGCAATTACAAATTTGAACATTTCCATCCTGACCTGATGTTGCAAAAATTTCACCCTCTGGATGAATTGCCATTGCTAGTAGACCACCAGAGTGAGTATTTTCTTTTTTCCAAATAATTTTTCCAGTATCTCCTTCGAACGCAAAAATACCACCCGCAACGTCGCCAACAATAAGTTGTTTCCCTTTAAGAGCCCATCCACATGATATGGCATAATCGCTAACTTCAGCAGTCCATCCTTCATGGAACATGCCTCTTGGGCTAAATGGTTCTATATCAGGCATTTATCAAAGCCTTCTTGCATCTCTTTCTCATTTAAATTTCTACCGATAAAAACAAGTTGATTTCTACGAGGTTCGTTACCCCATTCTTTATCAGGTTGTGCAGTAAATAACATGTGAACTCCCTGGAAAACTATTCTCCTTGGGTTACCTGAGTAACTTATGAAACCTTTAGTTCTGAATATATCCACTCCTTTTTCTGATAGAAGTCTTCCCATCCAAGTATTTAGTTTTTCTGGGTCAACATCTCCAAAACGCTCTATAGCAATTGAGCCTACTTCATCATCATGTTCGTGCTCTGCTTGCCAGAATCTTTCAGTATTAAATGGAATCTCTTTATTTTCGTCACTTTTAATGACTTTCATATTGAATTCTTCAGCGGTGTGCTGTGTAAACAAACCTATTTTTGTTGGTTTTTCTATGTTCAGGATGAAGGATTTATTTCCTTTATCCTCCAATTTGAGATTTATATGTTCTCCATATGGGATGGTATTTCCAGGATCTAAACTATTAGCTTTTTCTGCATAAAGTCTCACGGAGGATTCAGCACCATCTTTAAGTTCCTCTTCACTCTCTCCTTGGTTAGCGAGGGCTACTAAGGACATTTCTGGATCGGGTCCTTCTTCTAGCATTAATTCATATTTACCTGCATCAAGATCGTAAACACCTGTCCATTCAAAAGGATATTCTGGTTCAAGGAATGTTGGCCTGCGTTTAAGGATCTGATCAAGATCAAATGCACTTAGATTTAAGACTGTTTCAATTGGTACTTTGGCATTCTCGGCTCTAATAATTCGGGTCATTCGGTTCATATCTCTCAATCTCGATTCAAGAGTATCTAGTGCATCATCAGAGACTAAATCAGTTTTATTAAGGACAAGAACATCTGCAAATGCCACTTGTTCTGAACTTTCATCACTCCTGCCTAACTGTTGATCAATGTGGGCAGCATCAACTAAAGTCACAATTCCATCAAGAGTGAATTCAGAACTAATCTCTTCATCCATGAAAAATGTCTGAGCAACTGGGCCTGGATCTGCTAATCCTGTCGTTTCTACTAAAACATAGTCAAACTTATCTCTTCTTTTCATAAGGTTGCCAAGGACTCTTATTAAATCGCCGCGAACAGTACAACAAATGCACCCGTTTGACATCTCAAACACTTCTTCATCGGCATTAATTACGAGCCCTTGATCTATACCCACTTCACCGTATTCATTTTCAATTACTGCTATTCTTTTCCCGTGCTCTTCACTCAATATTCTATTAAGCAAAGTAGTCTTCCCTGAACCTAAAAATCCAGTGAGAATAGTAACGGGAACTTTATCTTGGATGCTCATTTACTGATTTTTACTAAATAAACCATAGTTTAATAATAGTAATAATTAGAAATGACAACCGTTTTTATTAGAAAAATTTAATCTGAAAGTTTGTACCATTCAGACTCAAGATTGGAGCCAGATTCTTTATCGCAGCTTCCACCTAATGAATCAACAATTGTACAAGTGTTGTGTACAGCTACTGAAACAGTATTACCATCCATCATCAATCCATCAACAAATATTTGATCAGGAGAAATAGGGATAGAACTTTGTCTGCTTAGATTTCTTAAAAGTTTGGAAGCAGGTTTTTGCTCTGGGAAAAGAGCCAAAACATTATCTTCTTTAAGTTCTTTAAGTAAAGACTTTATATTTTCCGGTCTTAAGCTTGAGGAGTCTCCAAGAAAGTCAAGTAAACTAATGGTTTCAAAACCAAAAGCATCACCGTAGTATTCTAACGCCTTGTGTTTAGACACAATTACTCTGTTCTCCTCAGGAATGGAGCCTACTTGTTCGACGATCCAACTATCCAAGTCTTCCAAGATAGAATCAGCCTTTTCAAATCTTTCATTAATTTGCTTTCTTAGGCTTCTCTTAGAAGCATCCTTCTTTAAACTTTCGTTTATAACATTTCCCATTTTTTTAATGTTATGAGGATCATGCCAGACATGAGGATCTAGTCCTCCATGGTCATGATGATGATGCCCCTCTCCTTCATCTGGCACTTGTGCTATCGGCTCTACATCACTATTCAATGCGTCTTTAAAAAAGTGCTCATTTGCCTCAAACTCAAAAGGCATGTGTTCAGTAAAAAATGTGTACTGACCATCTTCTTTAATTTCCACGTTGAAAACTGTGCTTTCATTTCGTTGATCAAAGTTAAGCACAAAAGCTTTATTACTTGCTGTAAGAGTCCCATTATTATTTCTCCTTGTTGAGAATCTAGATCCTAATAGTTCTTTAGCTAAATCTTCCGATCCCTCTATGTCATTAGATTTTAGAATTACCATTTTCATTGCAGGATCTGCATATTCGCCATCAACTTTTGCGAATGACCATTTGTAGGATCCTTTAGATAACTGGAATTTACCTGCCCATTCGAAAGCTCCTTCAGCGTGGTCATCATGTCCACCATGATCTGAGTGATCATCGTGACCTCCATGATCAGAGTAGTCATCTACCTTCGCTGAATGATCAGCGTGATCGTCATGTCCCGCATGATCAGAGTGGTCATCTACATCTATTGCGCTAACACCTATAACAACTGTTTGCTTTTTGCTTTCCCAATTTCTCATACTTGGGGTCATTTCTTTACCAAGAGTGAATACTTTATCGGCGTTATTAAGTAATTGAGCTTGTCTTGGATTGATCTTAAAGTCATGAACATCCTGCTTTCTATCTACTAAGCATGTAACTTCGTCAGAAGGTAATGCAATTGATTTAACTAAATCACAAACTAGTGGTTCTACTGCTACGTATGACTTTCCCTTAGCCAGAACATCCTGCCCAAAACCAGAAAATATTATTGTTCCTACTATCACAGAATTTTTGATAATTGAATTACTTGAACTTGTTTTATTTGTTAAAAGTCTTTTCAAAATAGACACAAAAAATTATTAAACACTTAAAAATGATAATCATTTTCATAATTTAAAGCAAGTAAAGTTATCAAATGTTATGAAAATAATATGAAATTTGTATTATTGGTAAACTTACAAAGTGACTTTTTTAAAGATTAATTAATGGTTACTTTAGTCGCTGAAAATTTAACCTATTCATACCAAAAAAAAAGTAAGCCAGTTTTAAGTAAGGTATCGGTTGAGATTAAACCTGGTACTCTAACAGCGCTAGTTGGTCCAAACGGAGCAGGCAAATCTACTCTTTTAAGAATATTGCAGGGACAATGTATTCCAGATAATGGACAGATAACAATTGACGGGGAGAAGTTAATTAGACAAAGATCTCAAGTCTCACTTATGCCACAAAGAAGCTCTATGAATTGGAAATTTCCAATAACTGTAGAAAAACTAGTTTCATTAGGACAAATAAAATACTCAAAATCAAAAAGTAGTAGTCCTTTTCAAATAAAAGCTCTTCTTGCCAACCCTAATGCATGGATTAATAAATGCTGTGAATTGGAGGCCACAATGCAAAGAGTCGGCATTGCAAATATTGCTAACAGAAGGCTTGATTCTTTATCTGGTGGACAACAACAAAGAGCTTTATTAGCCAAAACATTAATGTCTCCAGCAAAAATTTACCTTCTTGATGAACCTTGTGCAGCTTTAGATCCACCTGCAAAGGAGGATTTTCTAAAAATTGTTCGTCAACTTGCTGATGCTGGTCTTTCTTTAATGGTAAGCAGTCATGATTGGGGTACCTCGTTAAATAGTTATGATCAAGTTATTGTTTTGGATAAAGCTGTATTGGCCTCTGGAAGCCCTGATTCTATAAAAGATAAATTAGAGGATATAAATATCAGCTCAATTGAGGATAATAATTGTTGTGATTAAAAAAATATTTAGTTTTAACTTTGTGCTTGATAGCAGTTCTGGCAAAGTCCAAAATACTCCAGGGTATGAAACAACAATTGGAATTTCTTTGGATTTGTTTTGGGTGTATGAATATCTTTTACAGGGCACCCTTCCATTTTTGATGTCTCACCACATTGAACACAGGTCAAATGATGAATGTCTCTATCTACGGGAGTGTAAAGAACCTCACCTGTTGGGAGATGTCTAGAACGTATTAAACCATGCTTTATCAGAACTTGAAGATTCCTGTAAACAGTTGTCAACCCCATTACTTTTCCGCTTTCAATCAATTGTCTATGCAACTCTTGACCGCTCAGTTCATCATCACATTTATTAAGTTCTTCAAGAAGTTGCTCTTGTCTTTTGGTAATGTCAGGCTTAGTTACCATTGTTTCCGAAATCTTTTTTTGTCCCGTATTTTTGATCATACCGAATCATTAGATTAATGTCTTTTATTAATAGCAGTTGGTGGCTTGTTCCTTTAATAATAACTATTTTTTCAGGAATTCTATGTCCAGCTATGGGAACTGTATTAATAACACATAGGAGATTGCTTCAAGTAAATTTAATCTCTCACTGCGTTTTGCCAGGACTTGCTTTAGCCTTGGCGCTCGGAATTCATCCTTCAATTGGCGGGGTTATCAGTGGTCTTTTAGGTTCTGTAATTGCGGAAAGTTTAACTAATAAAAAGAGTGAAAACTATGAAGCAATAATGAACACAATATTAGCCGGAATGCTTGGGTTTGGAGTCCTTATAATCCCTCTACTCGGAATAAGGATTGATTTGGAGGCAGTATTATTTGGCGATTTATTGACAGCAAATTTTGGAGATTTACTTAGAACAATAATTGCTTTTTTAGTATTTATACTTTTAATGACTTTTGGATATGAAAAGGTTGTTTATGTTGGATTAGATCCAGAAGGTGCATCCGCGAGTGGTATAAACGTTTCTTTATTAAATCTTGCTTTGAGTTTTACAACGGCATTAGTAATTGTTAGTTCAATGTCAGCAGTGGGAGTAATTCTTGTAATTGCTCTTCTTTCTACGCCAACTATGTTAGGGCTAAATAAGGCTCATAGTTTAAGAATTGCCATGATGAGGTCTTCATTTTTTGGATTATGTATCTCACTTCTTGGATTTATTCTCTCTATAGTCTTTAATCTTTCGCCTGGACCTGCAATTAGCGTTATTTGTGTTGCGTCCCTTTTTATTCCTAAGCTTCGCAAATAATTAAATCTTAAATGTCCAATCAGAATTTAATGCTTGAGCTTCTGGATTGTTTATTAAAGCTACTTCCATAGCTTCTTTTTTATTATTAGCTATAACAACTTCATCAAATTCCTTTCCATTTTTTTTGAGACTTACTTTGAAACGCATAAAAATTATTTAATTAATCAAAAGTTAACCACTAGGCAACTAGATTTAAATACTTTTAAAAGTTAATTGATGAAATAGAAACTTTAGTTATTCTGAAGTTTTTCTACTACAGATTCTTTCTCAATCTTAGCTACATCCTGTAATCCATTAGCATCAAACCAAGGAGCGTTTTCCCAATTAAATCCTTCCCCAAAAGTATTATCGGGAGCAGCTACGTACCAGTGACATGACGAATCGGGAACATCTACAGCACATTTTGACCAGTCAGCTTCCCATTGTGGAACTTGTACCCACATTACAGATGCTAATAAAAAAGAAAAAATAAAATTCATAATTATCAGTTAGCAAAATTTTGAAAGATTTTTTTCACATTCTTTCTTTCTTTTCTTCCAATAATTTTCAAGTATTTGATATTTATGCTTATTTTTAAATTGACTTAAATGAATATTATTCTGATTAAGAACTGAAGTGTTTTTGATTTTCATGACTCAAGCTGTCAATGTAGATCATATTTAAGACACTTTATAGATTTTTTGAAGTGAATTTATACTTAATTTTTGTCCTACTTTTGTGTAGGTAAGTATTTTTCGGGATTATTTTCAATATAAGTAAGCGAATATTTGACAACACCCACTATTACTGAAAAAAGAGCAATTGCCGAAATAATAAAAATGATTTTTTTGTAAATGCTTTTCATGAATCTTTTATGTTTTTGATTATGTTTTCATCGACGCCCAATTTTTCTGAAAGATTTAAATAATTAGTAATTTATACTGTAGCCTTTTAAATTACATACGGAGTAGATTAAATACATCAGAAACTCCTCACACACTTTTTTCTGATAACTTTAAAGGTACTCGGCCGTAATGTTTGAGTACTTTTTGTATTTTTTTGAGATGTGACAGTTAAAATAGAGGCCTATAAAGCGTTACATATTCAGAATTTAAATGTGATATTAAGTTTGTGTGTAGGAGGAATTGATTTATTTCAGTGGAAACAAGGAAACACTTGTTATAAATCAATTTTGAAAAGATCTCTCTCTGAGAGGTCTTTTTTTTTTCGATTCTTAAAAATACATATTAAATCCTGAATATAAAAACATATATGCTTTCTTCCATAATAATTAGATACCTCATTACAAATTAGTAATTTAATTCGTTAGATTATTGTTCGTTAAATTCTTCTGTTAATGAAAATACTTTTTTTAGCTATTTTAATTTGTTCAAGCTTTTTATTCCCTTCTTCATCATTTGCCTCACATATAGAACTAAAACCTTGTGTAGAGATTGCTCATTGTGTACGAGAAGAATGGGAGGTTAACAATATTGAGAAACCTTTTGAAGAGATTAAAACATTTATCGAAAACACTCCAAGAACTGAGATTGTAGAAATTGATGGCGATTATCTTCATGCTGAGGCAACCAGTAAATGGATGAAGTATGTAGACGACTTAGAAGTATCCTTTCTACCTGAATCAAATATCTTATCAATAAGATCAGAATCAAGAGTTGGAGAAAGTGATTTGGGAGTGAATCAAAAAAGAGTTGATTTACTAAAATCGAAAATGTTTTAAGATAAAAAAAAATAATTTATTTTTATTGTTTTTTGTATAACTTTTCCATTTTTAAAAAAAATTAGCAGATAAAAAAGTGATAATTGTCATCATGCCTTGATAATGGCATATTTATTAAATTTTCTCTGAAAAGATGATCATAAATTTTATATATTTATTGTTATCTAGTTTTGTTTTTTTCTGGTTTTATATAAATATTAAAAAAAATGGAGTTAAATGGATAATCAAAGGTCTTTTGCAAATTGGAATATTGGTATTATTCATTGGAGGGTTTTTCAAAATATTTTTCACCTTACCCCCTAATTTATTTATAAAAATATTTTTTCTTATTATTTATGCATGGTGCACTGTTGGAATAAATGTAAATTTCATGATCCCTTTGATTAGCTTGATTGATCAAAAAATAGTGAAAAAATTAGACTAAAATATTACTTAATTATTTTTTTCCTTTTGAAAGTCTTTTTCTTGTATACCTAGTCTTTAATGCCAAGTCTGTCATTATATATATTCCAAATAAAAGAATGATTATTCCAATAAAGTATTTCATTATTTTTTATGTAATTACTATGTTTGAGATTTATTCATGATGCCAACTAATTTTTATATCTATTTCTTGAGATAAATTTCTTGTAACTGGACATTCTTTGGAAGCTTTTTTCAAAAAATCAATAGTTTCATTAGAAGTGCTCTCTGGTATGAAAATATCTATTATTAGTTCTTTTATCTTCCTCTCGCTATTTTGTGTCATTACTTTTTCAATATTTAAATATATACCTTTCAAATCAAATCCTTTCGATTTGGCTTTGATTGCCATGATGGTTAGCAGGCAAGTACCTAGAGATGTTGCTAATAAATCAGTTGGGGAAAAACTTTCACCTTTACCGCAGTGATCTAAAGGTGCATCAGTTCTAATAAGACTTCCAGATTGTAGATGAATAGCCTCACAGTTTAAATTTCCTAAATAAGAACATTTAACTTTAGTCATTTTAAAAAAATAAAATTAGGAAAATATTATTAATAAAAAATTATGGAACATAACAACATTATTGATGAGAAATTTTTATTTCCATATTAGTGGAGCACTAAGGAAATTCATCATTCAAGTTTTGAAATCAGTTTTTATATCCATATTCCTCTAAGCAATACTCAATTAATTCAATTGATTTATTAAGAGTTCTTTTATTTTTATTTTCTAGATCGAAACATTCATTTAAAACACGTATAGATTCATTTAAAAATGATTCTTCTTTATTTTTTATATCTTTAACTTGATTTATATGAATTAATTTTTTAATCCCAATTAGGGAAAATATGATTATTGATATTGTAAAAATTGCTATTTTGAATTTATTCATACAATTAGTTTTTACAAATATTTTAATTTACTTAATATCTGAAAACTTTACATAGCTTATAGAACTAAGTAATTACATATGTAGCTGCTGTTATTGCTATGGCAGTAATTGAAATGAAGATGTATGGAACAACCTTTAAAGGTATATATAAATTATTTTTAGACATAACAAGAACCTTTATACAAATAATTACATTTCCTTTAAACTTTATAAGTCTTCAAATATACAAATTAATTTTCTTTGTATAAATTCAATCCTTTTAAAGATTAACGAATTTATATTCATTGAATTTTCATTAAATAAAGTATCTCTAAATCTTGTCTTGAGTCCGATATTTTTCTTTTTAAAAAGATTATTTCTTCTTGGCTCATTTTTGATTCTTTTATCATCAATTCTGCTTGTTCAATAGCATGTTCTATATTTCTAATTTTAATTTCTCTTATTGAGGGATCATCTTTACATGCTTTTTTAGTATTTGCATCTAACATATGTACGAAAAAATCACTTTGAACATAATCTAATTTAAAACTTCATTATGGTACAACCGCAAATTTAATTAAAATAAATTATTATCAAGTTAAGAACTTTAACCTTAGCTAACCCTCTCAAAAATTGATCGAGTGGGTTTTTTTTATGGTGTAATATACTTCTAGCATTTACTATTAATTTGGAAGATTCAAAACTTAATCCTGAGGAAAATAATTCAATCGAATCGTCCCCCAATTTGAATGAAGACAATAAAGATCTTAATGAGGGGAATAAAAAAGAAGAAAATGTTAAGGCATTTACAGAATTTCTAGAGAAAGCAAGTAATCAAGATTCTTCAGAAGAAAAAGTAAAACTTGATTCTGAGCAACAAAAACTAAAAATTGACAAATCACTTTTTAAAAGATTTCTTAATAATGGATTTGATGGCATTTCAACTAATCCAAACTATAAAATGTTGGCATTATTAATAGTCCTTTTAATTAATCTGTCTCTATTTTTTGTAATTGGCAATATGGGTAAAGCGTTTTTAAGAAATGCAGGAATTATGGGTTAAAAATTATTTATTTCTTTTTGGATATTCATCTTTACAATTTTGATTCTTCAAATGAAATTGTGATATTTTCTTGTCAAATTAATATTTAAAAAAAAATTTGGATAATAAGGAGCCAGAAAATCCAGTTGTTTATCTTTCTAATTTAGTCAAGAAATTAGATGTAAAAAACAGAAATGGATTAGTAGCCTTAGCAATAGTAAATCTTTTAGTGATTCTTTTATTTAAATTTTATTTGAAAGGATCTGGATTATTATCTTAAATTAACTGCTGGTAGTATTATTCAGCATTCTCAAATTGTTTTGCTAATCTAAATGCCTTCTTAATTATTAGAAAGCCACCATATGCTCCTGCCAGTAAAGGTAATACTATTAAAGGGTTAGGGGAATAATTTGAATAATTTTTCACACCCTCAACATATTCATAACCTGAACATTTAAGAAAGATAAAGCTAAAAAATGTGATATTCCAACCAATGATTGATAAAAAGCCACCTTTTTTATCACCCTCGTAGAATCTGTCTAGACCTAAGCCCCAACCTCCTATTAGGAATATTCCTCTAACAACAGAATTTTTTTCTTGATTTCTAAGCATAATAAAAAGTGTTCATTATGAACATAACCTATTTGTATTTAAGATGTGAGATATTTATTAATTAATCTTTAAAATAAATTTTTAATGGTTTTTTCTATAAATTACAAGATTATTATTCAGTGTTCTAATTAATCATTAGAGATTGTATTTGAATTCAACAAGGAAATTGAAGGCCTTATATAAATAAAAATAGACCCATACATATCCTGCATAATTCTCATTTCATCGTCTAAATATACAATTGAAACCTGGCAATTTGGCGATTCTTTATTCCAAGGTAACTTATTCCATACCTCTTTAACTGGATACCATCTATCCATAAGTAATTCACTAAAAAATGGAATCTTATTAAGTCCATCAACTTTGGAAACTTTTGTCTTTTGTAAGTTCATATCAAGTAAATTATTTCTTAAAACTAAATCACTTGCTAGGGTTATTACTCTTCCACCAAAAGTAGGCAATAGTTTGAACCAACCTAAGATAGGAATAGTTGTAAGCCCAAATATTGTAGTGTCAAAAGTAGATATAAATTCTTTTTTTTCAAAATCAATCTTTTGAGCAATTCTCCCAATAGTTGATATGCCAAAGGATCCTACTTGCAATTGATGTAATTTAAAAAAAAGATTACTTTTAAATTCATCATTTAATGCCTTTTCAATAGCGAGGAAGAAAGGAGAACTTCGAAATAATTCAACATTAGAAAAAATCAATTCCCACTCTCCAGACAATAATTTTTCTGATATTTCAAAACAAGAGTCTTTAAGAGCATCTATCAATTCATCTATTTCATTGGCTTTTTCCTCATACATAGGAGAAATTAATTTATTTAATCTTTGCCCTCTATCTGTAACTGCAGCTATTTTATATATATTTGACTTTATCTCTCCAATTTCTTTCATAACTCCAATACAAGAAATACTAATTTATCTTAGGAATTTAATTTGATGTTGATGGCAATTTTAATAATGCTGGTAATAAAATCAATTAATATTCTCCCCACCTTTTACTAATATCAAAACCCCATTCAGTGGTTAATTTAATTACTTCATCATGATTCTTGCATTTTGAAAGGGATAACTTTTTACTAGGATTATTTTTTATTAGCTCAGCAATTTGATTAAGTTGCTCTATTTTTTTTAGAAAATTACTTAGATCTTTATCTGACATTTATCTAGGAAGTAAATTTTTGATCATAAGTAAATATGTAATAAAGAACCCAGGCAACACCAATAATAAGAATTGCAATCATTATATTTACTGACCAAACTACTTCTATCATGTAATTTTTTTTATATATTTTTAATATATCTAAAATTTAAATTAAATTAACCGTTAATAATTTAAATCTAGAACAATACACTACTACTAGTAGGAATATAGAATAGTCATAAATAGTTTAAAAATTATGGGAGAAGCTAAGAGGAGGGAAGAGTTAGGCTTACCACCTAGAGAAAAGAAAAAGGAAAAACAAACATCGAAAAATCAACTAAACAAAATTTTAAATAATTATCCTTATTTACCTTTCATTTTAGGTTTTTCATTACTAGCAATATTAATTATCGATTTAGTTAATTACTACAAATAGATATATAAAAAAGGGATACTTAAAGCAGAAAAGAAGATTATCTTCGCAATTGCGAAATTATTTTTCCATAATAAAAATAAAACTCATGAAACCGATTAACACCATATGCGCCTTAACTTTAGGGTTGCTAACTTTGTTTTCAATATCTAATGCAAATGCAGGTGGCTGCAGTTCTCATACTGAGAAGAAGGCAAAAATTGAATGCTTGTCTGATGATAAAAAATGTATAGAAGCGAAAGAAAAAGAAACACTATACAAAGTTGAGGCGTAAATGTTTGATAATCTTGGAACTGCTCTAGTACAGGCATTAGGCTTCTTTGCTGTTTTTGGTTTTTTTGTATATCAAACTTTATTTGCAGATAGCAAACCCAAAAACTCAAAATCAAATCCTAAAAAAACAAAGATTTCCGAAAAAAAAGAATCAATTAAAAAAGAACCTAAAAAAGGCTTATTTAACAGAAAATCTAAACCTGTTGAAGAGAATTTAACAGTCCAAAAAAAGGGATTATTTAGTAGAAAAAAAGAAGTTGTTAAAGAAGAGATTAAATCAAAGAAAAAAGGTTGGTTTAAATAAGTAAAGGTACTTAAACTATTTTTTGATATCTTTTATACAAAAACTTTTTTTAGTAACTTTATAATTTATTGAAAATAATACCTAAAATGAATCATAGAGAAATTTCAAAAAAATATAGCGAGTTACTTAACAAGGCTGAGTTTGCTACTGGCCGTAAGGAAGTTGTAGGTCTTTTAAAAAAAGCTGCCAAATTGAAATCTCAGATTGAAATCAATTATTAGATCTTAAAATTAGTTTAATTCTAAATGTAAAAAACTTTTTTAAATAAGTTTTTACATGAGATAATCTGCATAGATTATTTTTCTTATGAATAAAAAAGGTTATACAACCGAAAGCGGTGGTAGACAAAATGGTTTTGCAATTGAACCAGAAATTAACCCTATCTCAGAAGGCGAATCAAAGAAATCCATATTTTTATTTATTGGAATATTATTACCTTTTCTAATAGGCGGTTTTTATTATTTAAGGACTCTGAATATATTCTGATATTTTATAAGCCATTTTTAGCAATATATTCTTCTGAGCTAACTATATCTTGAATTAAGCTCTCCGATGAAGGATTAAATCCATTTTGCTCTAAAAAAGATTTAACTTTTTCAAATTTTTGCTGAATTTTCTTTGTATATGGAGTTGTCATCAAATAATCATCTTTTTCTGTTGAATAGTTCATTTGATTAACGGATTACTTTTACAATTAAATTTTGCAAAATATGCTATTGCTAGTGAAGTTATAAATATTACATAAATAATTTAATAGTAATAAATACTTACAAGTTGTTTGTGTGAGGTCGATATTGGTTCATTATTTTAAAGAGTACTTATAGTAACTAGTTCCATTAAATCTCTGGACTGCAGATATTTTTGAAATACTTCAGAATAAAATGCTTTTTTAGCAGCAAATTTTGATTCGAATTCAATTACTAATCCAAGCTGCCCTCCATCCCATTCATTTGAGGTTGATTCTTGTATTAAATCTCTTTTTACTATTACTCCTCCCACAGATTTAATCCAAGGCAATACTGTCCTTATATATTCCAGAAATAAATCAGCATTTGGAATTGAAATTTTCTTAAGCCAATAGCTCTTTGTCATCAAATCAACATATTCTGGGTAGAATATAGCACATGGAGGTAAGTATTTATCCTTAGCTATATACTCCAGCGTTTATTAAATGGAAACCGAAAATGATTTATTAAATTTACTTCTTAAATCTCCAAATTCAGAGAGTATACGTAATATTGCCGAACAACTTGAAATTGATCATAATATTTCCTGTAGCAAAGATAGAAATGATTTGCAAGGTGTTTGGGAGCTTAGGTGGAGTAGTTCTAATAGTCCTTTTTTAAAATATTCTCCTTTTATTGATAACCTTCAAATTCTTGATCCCTTAAATTTAAATGGTCTTAATTTACTTAAACCTAGAGGAATAAAATCAATTATTGGTACTGGCATTTTAATAAGACTTAATTACATAAATGAAAAAAAAATTGGGGTCAAATTTACACATGCTGGTGTTATTGGTCCTAAATTTGGAAAAAAAAATATAAAGGCTATGAAAGAAATAAAAAATGAACAATTAGGGTGGTTAGAGATAACTTATTTAAGCAATAAGCTTAGAATCTGTAGAGGTGATAAAGGAACTTTATTTGTTTTAAAAAAAATAAATTCACCGACTTTATTCAAGAATTTCAAGGAATTTATTAAAATCTATTAAAAATAGAAATTAATTCTTTATCCAAATAGACTTTAATACGAAATAAATTGGTAAATATTTAAATGATTCTTTAGGTATTTCATAACTTAAGAATTTTAATGCTTCTTCTAACCAGTAACCAATATCAAATCCTAAAAGAATTTTTTCTACAACAACCCAAAATTCTTTATCAAATATAATTCTGAAGTTTAAGTAAACATATTCCCAATGAAAGGTATTCCAATATTGGGTTAAAAATGAAGATAAAATAAGCCATAGTGATATAAATAGAAAACTTTTAAGAAATTTATAAAATTTTTTCATATACCAGCAACTGTCTTATTTAATTTCAAATATCCTTTATTATTATTTGGATCAAATTTTATTACCATTAAATATATTCAAAAAGATATAAAAATATTGAGAAATTAGTAAATTTTCGTGGCATTAATAATCTATTCTTCTTTTTTTAGATTCTGTGCCTTGAGATTTTTATTCTTAAGAAAAAATCCTAAAAATAGAAAAGCAGAATATATTAGTGAACTTATGCCAAAAATTAAAACTATCTTTGAAATATCCATAAATGATTTTTTTTATAAATTACAGCATTTTTTGCAAAGTTTTATCTATGGTAATGATTTTTCCATTTATCACGATAACGAGCTTCAATTATTAAGCTAATAATATTATTTAAATCATATGCAAGTAGCTTTTGCCTGGAGCCTTTGTCTGTCAGTTGGTGTTGTTTTACTATCAATTATTCCATTAACTATAGGGAGGGTTAAAGCGGGATATTCTGTTGAAAATATGTCTGCTCCAAGGGCTTTATTCGATGAATTACCTTCTTTTGGAAAAAGAGCAGTTTGGTGTCATCAAAATTGTTGGGAAAGTATTTCTTTACATGCACCCGCGTGTCTTCTTTGTTTGATTAGTTTAACTGACTCTAATATTGCAATAATTGCAGCATTGATTCATCCTATTTTTCGTTTTTTATATATTGGTGCATATATATTTAATATCCCCACAGCTAGAGGTTTAATGTGGGCCTCAGGAATTTTTACAACACTTTTGCTTTATAAAGAGGGCTTAACTCAATTGATATAAACTTTTTAAAAAATAAACTTTTCTAAATCTTTTAATTGATATTCATTGATTAGTTCCACTTTATTTGATTTTGCTAGTTGATGAGCAGACTTTGTAAAGCCAGATTTTGAGACTATTATTGCATGTGTACCTTTCCAAAATAATTTACCAGCTGAAATTTCCTGAACTGCTTTATTTCCAATGGCTTTTTCATGATCTTTGCATTGTATACATATTCTCAAATCATTTATTGAAGCAATTAAGTCAACCCCTTGATCTCCTGTAATAGGGGTTTCTTTTACTTCCCAGCCATTTTGTTTGAGAATTTCCATACAATGATTTTCAAATCTAATACCTTTTTTGTAGTTTCCCTTTTTTTTTCTTGAGTAGCTTTTTTCTATTAGGTTTATGCATGATTTCTCAATTTGACTTGCTATGAAAACAAACCAATCTTCAGTCTCGAGCTTTCTAATAGATCCAATTATCTCATCATCAATAGTAGGATTTTCATTACAATAGGATCGCCACTTTTCGAAAAATAATTCCGTACTTCCAAATTCTTTTAAAATTACTTTTTCATAGAAGTATGGTATACCCTCTTTAAATCGCTTAGATCCATTAAATATATTTTTCTCAATGGCTTTTTCATCAAGAGGTGGATTGCCAATCCATTTTTCATAATCCTCGTTACCGTAAGCATCTATTTCCCTTAATCTGATCCTCTCCTCTAACAAATTGTATTTGTTCTCGTCAATTAATTTATTAATTGTTTGAAAAAAGAAATTAGAATTTAAGGCATTATTTAATTTTAATTTTTTCTTCTTAATTTGATAATCTTTTACAATTATAAAAATTAAAAAAATGATAAAAATAATTAAAATAAAAAAAAATTTCATTAAAGATTTTTATTTTCTATCTAAAAAGTTTTTGTTTTTCTAATAACAAAATTATTTTTTGTTATTACTGAAGATTCATTTACTTCAAACCCATTAATTGCTGATATTTCTCCTTTTATGCCTTCTAATGTTAATTGCTCGATAATGCCTTTTATTACTTCATCCTCGACCAATTTTCTATCAATTCTTTCAGGTGTAATATCTGTAAGCCATTTTGAGGTCTTTTTTTTTACAACCTCTGTAGGGTTAGTTATTTTTAAGTAGATAGCCATTTTTTTAGTCATTCAGTTGAATTATAAGCATTAAATCTTCTTAACTTTTATTATTGTCATTACTTTCCCACTCAAGAAATTGAAAAACAAAAATTGCAAAGATAGAGAAAAATACTATAAACAACCCTAACCATCCTATAAATTTGTGCTCTGTAAAAAGATTTGTGAGCATTGATTTTTCTTGATATCTTGATTCCATTTCATATTGATAAGAATCAATAACTTGAAATATATTCATAATTAATAAATCGTTGAATTGGCGGATAATAATTTCAACCATTTAATTTACTAAAGGCTTCCGATAGGAAATCTGGTCTTTTTTTTATTATAGAAAAATTCAGTTTATTTATTAAGACTAAATTGACTTCAGCAATCGTTAAGATTTCATTTTTCTTGTTATGAAATTTTGAAATTACATTAATCCTAGGACTTTTATCAATATTGAATTCGCTCTCGATTGTTATTTTTTCACCAAGAAATAAAGGAGATTTATATTGTATAGAAGTATTGATTAAAGGTAAATCTAAGCCATTTTTAGTTAGTTCGAAATAACTTATACCTACTTTTGAAAGTGCATTTATTCGGCTTTCTTCAAGCCAATTAAAATATTTACCGTGCCACATTACCCCTGCATGATCTGCATGTTGAGGTAAAACAATTTTTTCTATTATCCAAACTGGTTTTGAGTTCATCTTTTATTTAGAAAATTTTAATTCAATGAAAAAACATATTTTGATATTGTAGATTAATTTTATTTATTAACATAAGAATCATCAAAACTATATTTATAAAGTTATGTTTAATCGTAAAAATAAAAATAGAAAAATGAAGAAGATTTTTCAATGGGAAGAATATTTAAATTGGAAAAATATGTCAAAGGAACAGAAATTAAATTTCAAAAGGGCGTGCTTATTCCCCTTTCTCGTCTATATGGTTTATGTTTTTCTTAATCAGTACTCCTTGGCAATTCTTTTGTTACTAGGTATTTATTTTTTAATTAGATTTAAAAATAGAAATAAGTTGGGAAGATGAATATTTTTTGATTTATATAGATTTGTTTTAAAATTGATTAGTTTTTCTAAATAACACTATTGGCATATAAAAATAGGATTAGATAAATTTTTTTTATGAAAAAAATTGTTTTGTTTTTATGTGCATTAGTTTTTTCAATATTTTCTAATACGAATAATTTATTAGCAAAAGAAATTGAAAATAACATTAAAGATAATATTTCTAATGAAATTGAAGAAATTAAGCCTGATAATAAAAAAACTAATATTTCTAATTCTTCGGTAGAAGATATATTTGGTGATGAACAAACTTTTCCATTCGTTGCAGGTTTAGGGAAAAATGCAGCCCATTGATTTTAAGGTTCTTGATAATGTAGAAAAGATTTTTTAATACTAATGAAAGGTCTTAGGGTTCTAGAACTTTCTGAAGCACTTACTGTTGATAGCGCTGATTTATTAGCTGTTTGTGCAATTTTAAAAATAAAAGCCACATCTAGATTAAGCATGCTTTCATTTGAAGAATGTAAAAAGATAACTGATTACTATGAAAATAAAAATTAGAATTTTTTATAAATTATTTTATTCTTTAATGTCTTTAATCATTGATACTAAAGTTGAATGAATTTCTTCTTCAGATATTTCATTTTTAAAATTAATAATTGCTGATTGACCATCGTAATTGATTTTTATATAACTATTATTAATTTCTTCCATATAGGCATTCTCAAATGTTGATATCTTCCCATAATGGCTAAGATATTTGTGCACTGAATCTATGTGATCATTGTTCATGTGATCACAAACTCTTTTACTTGTTTCTTTACTAATAATTTTCATTTAAAAAATAATTTCTTTTTAAGGTAATCTATATTTTTCATTATTCAAAGTTTTAATCATTTTAATTATTAAATTTTTAACTTCATTTTTATCAACAGCTCTAACCAAGTTATTTCTCAAATTTGATGCTCCTTTAAAGTCTTTGCATGTCCATGAGATATGTTTTCTTGCAATTAGCAATCCGTGATCTCCTTTTTCTTTTATTAATTCATCAAGATGCTCAATAATTAAATATAGTTTTTCTTCTGTGTTTGGTTCTTTAAAATTTTTATTTTCTCTAAGAGCATAATCTATTTCTCCAATTTTCCATGGGGATCCTAAAATTCCTCGTCCAATCATTACACCATCAGCATTTGTTTTTTTTAAACAATTGAGAGCGTCATCTGGATTTTTGATATCTCCATTAGCAATTACTGGAATTTCCAACAACTTTTTAAGCCTCCCGATCATTTCCCAATCTGACTTGCCTGAAAAACCCTGTTTTCTAGTCCTTCCATGAAGTGTGATCATCGTTGCTCCCGCATCTTGAAGTTTAAATAAGAAATCCTCTATATTTTCTTCTTTACTATCCCATCCGAGTCGTGTTTTTACTGTTACTGGAACCCTAACAGCTTTTACAACATTTTTGACTAATTCTATAGCAAGTTTTCGGTCTTTAATTAAAGCACTGCCTCCACCTTTCTTTGCAATTTTTTTTACTGGACATCCCATATTTATATCAATTAAGAAAGCTCCAGAGTCCTCAGCTTGTTTCGCAGCTTCAGAAACAGCATATGGCCTATTATCAAATATTTGTACTCCAATTGGGCCTTCTTCTAAATCTATTTGATTGATTTTTTGTGTGCCATATCCTTTTTTAAGACTTGTGGCATTTATCATTTCTGTAAAAAGTAAAGAGTTTGGTGCCCATTTACGTACAAGTCGTCTAAAAATGTTATCTGTAACACCTGCTAATGGCGATAGCATGACCTTACTCGTAATTATCCTGTTAACTCCCCTTCCTTTTAGACTTATATTTGAAGACATATAATTTTAAATTTATTTAATCTTTCTTTATTATAAATTCAGATATGGAGCTGATTTTATGTTTTCTATTTATTTCTTAATTTATAATAAGTGCTTTTTCTTAAATAGGCCTAATTGATTACTTTTTTTGCTAGTTTATGTTGAGTTGAAATTTAAAAAGGAAATTTTTTCTTGTTTATATTAGTATCTATTTTTCTTCCAATAATTATTTTTATTGCACCAATAAATGTAAATGCTATGCAAGGTAATTTAGATTTATCAAGTGCTCAAAATTCTGTGGGCAAAAGATTTGCTAAAGTTTTTTGTGATGCTAAGAGGGAAGGTTTAGATTCTGATTTTGCTAGTGAATATGCTTTGAATAATACATATTTGAAATTTGTAGCATTTCCAGATGATGACGAATATTTGGCTGATTTATGGAATTTCACCCATAAAAATATATTAGATAATTGTGGTGAATTTGTAGATATAAATGATCTAAAAGACCTAGAGATTTTTTTTAAAGAAGAAGGTTTAATTGCATCAAATAGGGAACTCTATTTACCAACTTTTGAGAATAATTAGATTAAATTTTTAGCATGTACTAAAATATAAATAGAATATGAAATTTTATGAAACTATTAGGTTTAAATTCACCTGAAATATTCATAATATTAGTAATTTTGCTTTCAATTTTAGGTCCAAAAAGAATTGAAAAAGGTTTCTTATTATTCAAAAAACTATTAAAATTCTTATTAAGTAAAGATGAAGATCAAAGCTCAGTAAATTCAAAAGCAAAACCAGAGGAAGCAGAAGAAAGTGAAGTTAAAGAAGAAATAGTAGAGGCAGAAGTAAAATCAGAGGAAGCAGAAGAAAGTGAAGTTAAAGAAGAAATAGTAGAGGCAGAACTAAAATCAGAGGATCCAGAAGGAAGTGAAGTTAAAGAAGAAATAGTAGAGGCAGAAGTAAAATCAATTAAACCTAAAAAAAGAAAGGTTAAAGATGAAATAATAGAAGTAGAAATTGATACTGATACTAAATAAGATTTTATATTAAAAGATTTTAGACAGGCTTGAACTTTTAAATTAGTATATTTTTAATATTTTAATTTTAGTTATAAGAGGATTTTTAAGAATCTAAAGCTACTTCTATAGCTGCTATTAAGTTTTCATCAAAAGGTTTTACACCTGGTTTGAATCTTGCAATTACTTTACTATCTTTTCCTATCAAAAACTTCTCGAAATTCCATTCAACATCTCCTTCAGGTTCAACTTTGTTAAGGGTTGTGTATGGTTCCGTGGTGTTGCCTTTGGCATGAACTTTTTCATAGATTTCAAACTTAACTCCATATTTTGTTGTGCAAAAATCTTTTATTTCTGAAAGAGAGTCGGGTTCTTGTTTTCCGAAATCATTACAAGGGAACGCAAGTATTCTTAGCCCTTTGCTTGAATATAAATCATGTAGCTTTTGGAGATCCTCATACTGAGCAGTATTTCCGCAATAACTAGCTACATTAACAACTAATATTACTTCCCCTGAATATTCACCTAGTTTTACGGATGATCCGTCTGAGGAAAGAACAGTAGTATTTTGTACGTCAACTTGCATGTCTAAAAAAAATCACCCTTTGAAGATAGCATTGTATAGACTTTATTGTGTTTAATTTATATGGTAGTTTTGGTTATTTATTTTATAAGTTTTAATTTTTCATCTATTAAACCATTTATAATTAATATTATTAGTCAGTTTAAATTTGGACTCTTTAGACCCACTTACTGAAATTATTTATTCCGGTCAAGGTTTTTCACCTGCAATTGCTTTAGAAAGAATTATTTGGGCAATGATTGGAATCTTTTTTTTAGGAGCAATTTCGAGATCAATAACTAATAGCATGCGAAGTCAAAATTGGTTTGGTAGAAATTTTTTATTTAGTTATTCTAAAGATAAAAAAATTACAGATGATACATCTTCACAACCTTCTGGTGATGAGGAATAAGTTTTATATATATGAAAGAATCATTTTTTTCTAAAAAGAGAATTTTATTACTTGGTAGTGGCGAGCTTGGAAAAGAATTAGTAATAGAATCGAAAAGATTAGGATTAGAGGTTATTGCAATTGATAGATATGAAAAAGCTCCTGCAATGCAAGTTGCTGATTATTCAAGAGTAATTGATATGGGAGATAAAAATATTTTAAAAAATGTCATAAAAGAATTTAAGCCTGATTATGTTGTCCCAGAAATAGAGGCACTTTCAATTGAAGCCCTAAAAGAACTCGAGGATGAAGGATTCAATATTGTTCCCAACGCTAGAACTGTAGAAATTACAATGAATAGAGATAAAATTAGAGACTTAGCTTCTAGAGACTTAAAAATTAAAACTGCAAAGTTTGATTATATTTTTGAATTTGATGATTTAGAAAAAAAAGCAGATGAAATTGGATTCCCACTTTTACTTAAGCCTTTAATGAGCTCTTCAGGAAAAGGGCAGAGTGTGGTTGAAACAAAAAATGATTTACAAAATGCTTGGAAACAGGCACAAGCAAATTCAAGAGGAAAGGTTCAAGGTGTAATTATTGAAGAATTTATTAATTTTGATTTTGAGTTTACTCTTTTAACTGTAAGAAAAGAAAATGGTGAAAATATTTTTTGTTTACCAATTGGACATCTTCAATCTAATGGAGACTATCAATGTAGTTGGCAACCTTTAGAGATCAAGGATTCCTTAATTATTGAAGCTAAGAGAATGACAAGTAGAATATTAAATAATCTTAATGGAGCTGGATTATACGGAGTAGAATTTTTTATAAGAGGAAGTGAGGTTATATTTTCAGAATTATCTCCAAGACCACACGACACTGGTATGGTTACATTAGTTAGTCAAAATATTAATGAATTTGAATTACATTTAAGGGCTTTTTTAAATTTACCAATACCGCGCATAGATCTAATAGAGCCCTCTGCAACCAGAGTTGTACTCTCTAACCATGAGTATCCCAATCCTATTTATGAGGGTCTTAATGAAGCATTAAAATTTGAAAAGACCAAAGTGCTCATATTTGGCAAACCAGTTTCCAGAAAAGGCAGAAGAATGGGTGTTGTTCTCTCATCAAATTCTGACATTAATTTGGCTAGAAAAAATGCAGATGAAGCTGCTCTTAAAATAAAAGTCAGTACTACATAAATATTAAATAAAAATAACGAAAAAAATACTTATTTCCTTTGTTTTTGTTAAGTGTCTTTCTGAGTATTATTTAAGTATGTTCTCTCTTTCTCAATGATAGAAAATTATAAAGGTTGGAATATAACTTTAAATTGGGATAATAAATATTATCTCAAGAGTAATACTACTAAAAATAATTTTTTTAATCAAAAGGAAAAATGGATTGGGGTTCACTTAAATGGTGAAAAAATCTATGGCTCTTCTCTGAAAGAAATTAGGCATATTATCGATTATCCTAGCTTGCATGCAAAGTAGGTTAAAAGTTTTTTTAATTATCCTGATTATTTTCATTATCTTCAATTAGTTCATTAGCAAGTTTTCTTAAATCGCCCTTAATAGAGACCCATGTAAAGGCAATTATAAAAATTGAAGCAGATATTGCAACAGTGATTTTTTCGACAGGGGACATTCCAAGTGCAATAGCAAACATTTCAAACCAAATACTAATTTTTAATTATATTGAATTTTTTTAAATAGTTAGAAAATAATTTTTTTTTGCAATGATATTTAATTATTCAAAATATAATAAATAAAATTTAAATTACTTATTTTATTTAATGTTTCTGATTTCAATTTTATTCAGTAAAATTATATTATGGAAAAAAAAAAGTGCCCCCAATGTAAAAATTTAATTTTAAAAACTTCTCCAACATGTTTATACTGTGGTAGACCTAATAAATTTATAACTAAGGAATACGTAAATAAAAAGTGGAATAAAGATAATAATAAAAATGTATTTGATTATATTTTTATTAATAAGTGTATTGTATTTATTTTATTATTAATAATTACAATCGTTATTACTAAATTTAGTTAAATATCATCAAGAAATTAATCTATTATTGCATCTAAAACTTCTTTAGTATTTTTTGATAGTTTATTTTTTTTAATATGCATTATTGTTTCAACCATATTACTTTTGTAAGGTTCTGAATAATAATTATATCTACTAAATACTTTTACAAAGCGGGAAATTACTATTGGATTTAATTTATCAAATTCAATTATCTTTTTTGCAATATATTTATAACCAGAACCATTAATTGCATGAAAAGTACTATTTCTTGTTACGAATGTATTTAATATAGCTCTTAAAGTGTTTGGTGATTTTGAATCAAAAAACTTATTTTCAAATAATTTTTCAATGCTGCTTGTTTTTTCATCAATTTCTATAGATGCATTAAATGAGAACCAACTATCTAAAACGACACTATTATTTTTCCATTTATTGAAGAATATATTTGAAATAATTTTTCTTTCAGGACAATTAATTCTACTGAAAGAATTCATTGCAGCTTTTGCTAGCGTCATCGAATTACTATCGACATAATTAATTATTTTGCCTTTAATTTCTTTATCATCACTGCTTAAGAGTAGTTTCCAAATAGTTTCGATTAGTTTTCTTTCATTTTTACCTTCTGGCCAAACTTTATCTAGATTTTTCTCTATTTCTTGGAGCTTAAAATGTAATTGTTCTTTTAATTTTGTACCGAATAAATGATTTAATTCGTCAATAGTTTTATATATCTTTAAAGGGTCTATATTTTCTAGCTCCGATTCAATTTCAGAAAATGTCGGAATATTTAGTAATTCTGATAAAAGGGATAAATTAATATCTTTATTTTTTATAAATGATATTAAGGTACTTATTAATTTATTTTCAATTTTATGGTCTGGTTTTTCATCTAATCTGCATAAAATAATTTTTTTATAAAATGCTTTTACAGTATTAGATAGTGTAAAAAAATCTTTTTCATATTTTAAGATTAAAAATTTTTCATCCAAGGTAGTGTCTGATTCCCACTCAACAGGTGAAGAGAATTCGCGAAAATAAGTTACTAAAGGAATTTGGATGTGAGATCTTACATTCCTAAAAATGAATTCTTGTTTTTTTGTTTTTAAAACAACTGTTTTTTCTATCGTTTTATTATTACCACAAAATATAGCCAGATTTATTGGAATTATTAGAGGTAAATCATTATATGGGTTCTTCTTTATTGGATTACTTTGTGAGGCTTCAATTGTAAGTTTTTTGCCTGTTTGATCCCAAATTCTATTGAATTTAATTTTTGGGGTCCCATTTTGCCTGTACCAGATCTTAAACTTTTCAGGATCTATTTCCTTATTGTGCTCTAAAATTTTATCGACAAATTGGTCTATTGTTGCTGCCTTTCCATCATATGTTGAGATGTAATTACTAAATCCTCTATAGAAATTTTCATCTTTTACAAGCTTATTAAGCATTCTAATTATTTCTGCTCCTTTCTCGTAAATCGTGGTCGTATAGAAATTGTCTATTTCTTGGTATCTCTCTGGCATTACAGGATGTGATGTTGGACCAGAATCCTCTCTAAATTGATTTCTTCTAAGAAATTTGGCATCATCAAGTCTCTTGATTGCACGATTATGAACGTCTGCAGTGAATTGTTGATCTCTGAATACTGTTAAGCCCTCTTTTAGAGATAGTTGAAACCAATCCCTACAAGTTACTCTATTCCCCGTCCAATTATGGAAGTATTCATGGGCGATGACACCCTCTATTCTTTCTAATTCTTCATCAGTTGTTGTTTCAGAATTAGCGAGTATTAGTTTTGAGTTGAAAATATTGAGACTTTTATTTTCCATTGCTCCCATATTAAAGTGCCTGACTGCAACAATATTGAACAATGACAAATCGTATTCAAGGTTATATTTATCCTCGTCCCACTTCATAGATTTCTGTAATGAACTTATTGCATGTTGAACATATTTTTCATCTCCATACTCAACATAAATATTTATTTTTACTTTTTTATTCGATTTTGTTATGAAATTGTCTTTTACACAATTAAGTTTCCCTGCTACTAATGCAAATAGATATGAGGGTTTCGGATATGGGTCTTCCCAAATTATTTCATGTCGATTATTTGCAAGATTATTTTCTTTTAAGACGTTACCATTTGAAAGTAAGACAGGGTAATCATTCTTGTCTGCCTCAATTCTCACTATGTATTTGCTTAGAATATCAGGCCTATCAGAGTGAAAACTTATTCTTCTAAATCCCTCCGCCTCACATTGCGTAGTTATAATTCCATTGCTCTCATACATTCCTAAAAGGGATGAATTTTCCTTCGGTTTAATTACTCCTTCTATTTTTAATAAAAAATTATCTTTGTTTATATTTTCAATTTTTAAGTTATTTTTTTGCTGTTTGTAGTATTCCTTTCCCAGTAGTGAGTCATCTATAAATATTTTTTTTATTAATATATCCGTACCATCTAAAATTAGATTTCTGGTAATCTTATTTTTTTTTACCAATTTTAGTTTGGTCGTAACATTTACAGCATTTTTCTTAATTACGAAGTCCAAAAAGATTTCTGGAATTTCATAATCAAAAAGTTTGTAATCTTCAAGTTTCACATATCTTGAAATATTATTTTGGTTTTTTGGATTGTTCATCTTTACAAAGAAGTTTAGAAGTTAAAAAATCTAGAATACTTATTTTGAAATTATAAGTTTGACTTATTATCTTCTGTTTCACAAAAATGTGTTTTAATCTCCCCAGAAGGTAGTAGTTCGTATAAAGAAGGATTATTAATATCAGGCGATCCGTCCTTATTAAATTGATACCTCCAGTCCCATTTTTTATCTGTAAAGGAAATATAATCTTTTCTTAGAGAATATGGAAGCATAAGCTTTTTTTTATTCCAATTAATATTTATAAATGCTCCTGGCTTTAACTCAGATATCTTTTCTACTATTGAAAAGTCACCATTAATATTATTTCTCATAACAAGATTAAGCTTTGAATTTTCACATAAATAGCTACTATTTAAAGCTAATAAAAGTATTGAGGTAATAAAAAATGAATGAATTTTTTGAGCTCCTTTATAAGTAGATTTACTTCCAAGCTAAATGACTTAATTAAAGAACATTTTTTTGATAAATTTAAATCATAATAGATTGCATACTCTTTAGATCTACAAGATTACAATCTAATTCCTCTTCATAATCCTGAACTGAAATAAAATTATTTAAAAAACCTGAATATTTGGCATCTCCGCCTATGGTGCTTGAAAGTATATATTTTGGATTGAATTTGTTAATCAATTTAGGGATTACATCAGCACCTTTTACAAAAGAACCAACTAGGGGTAATTCTAAATTTTTTGTAGGAGTAATGACTGCATCGAGACTTTGCTTGCTTAAATTTTCATCAAGATATCCATGGGGTTCTATATAAAACCCATTATCTAGATCGTCTTTAACGATATATCCGTTTTCTATTTGTGGAACTGGAGCCCCAGCAGTTGCTTCAAAACTTAAATTAAAAAGATTTGTCTTTTCAGTTGGCTTAAGCACTTTAATTGAACTAAAACCAATTTTTTTTAATGTTTCAACAGCACTTTTAGGGCAAATTATAGGAATATCCTTTCTGAACATTTCTAATGTTGGAACATGACAGTGGTCAGGTAATCCTTGGGTTAACAAAATAATATCTATATTTTTATCTAATGAAATTTCTTCATCTAATGATCCTTTAAAAAACCACTCACCTGGAGGAAATATTAGATCTCCCTTAAGCCAAGGATCAATAATTAAATTGGTTTTTTTAAATTTTATAAGCCAACCGTTTGAACCAAGGTAGGTCGCTTCAAAAGTCATTATCAATTAATTGTTTCATTAGACTATAAGGTACTTTTGGCTTTATCGAGAAATTACTAATTTAGATTAGTTTGCTTCATTTAAGATTTGAAATGACTTTCTTTTTAGATTAAATATTAAAACTTGATTATCTTTATAATTAATCTCAAAATTTTCTTTCTCTAGCATTTTTATTGGTATTAGAGCTAATCCTCCTGTTCCTGAAAATATGATTGGCATGGTGCTATTTTTAGTCCCATTCATTTTTTGTAAGTCAATAGCTTGAGAAACTATTTTTCTGGCTTTATCAAATCCGTAGTCTTCTATTAATTCAGGCCATAAAAAGTTAACTAATTCATATTTCGAAAACTCAATTTGTACTGTTTTCATTAAAAAATAATAGATATATAGTGATTAATTAATTACGATAAATATTTAATTACTATTTTTAAACCTATCCATGACTAGTTGCAACATATCCACCACATCACCATCAGTTAAATTTAAATCCTTCTTTAAATCATTGCAAGTTAAATTCATTTCAAGTGCCGCTTCAGCCATATGATTAACTTTTTGGTTATCACCGCCCAATGAAATAAAGGGATTGAAGTTTTCTATCATTTAATACTTGTTGTTACCACCTAGTTCTAGCTAAGAAATAATCAATTATCATTTATTGATACAGAAGCTTATAAATATGTTATTTAATATTTAGAAAGTTTTTATTTTTAAACTAGGGATATTGATATACCTTTTGATATCAATGCAAATCTTCTGGCTCTGACTAGTAAAGGAAATATCAAATTTGTTCTTTTTGTTGATTTAAACACTCTAGAAAGTATCAAAAGTAAACTACTTGAGGGATTTTTTATCTTTTTGCAAATAGTATTAACTGCATCTGCCCCATGAAAGATCTCTTCATCTTTCATTAGAATGGCTCCTTTATCTAGGTCATAGCCTTTATCTAGGAGGGATTTAATTAGAGTTAAATTTTTACGACCATCCAAAATTTTAATATTATTTAACTTGCTTTTGATCTCAAGGAGCTCAGCAAAATGATTGCAGAATGGGCATTCTCCATCATAAATAAAGGTATAGTTGGAAGTCATTAGAAAAAAAAAGTTTTGATGGTCTCAAAGCGCGCCAACAAAATTGTAATGCCTCGATAATAAAACAAATAATAAAAATTTTGTGGATTTTTTTAAAAGGATAGTTAAACGATCCTAATAATTACGAAGAAATGTCTCAATATAGGTATATTTTCCATAAAAATCTGTATGCTTACTCGGAGATATTATGTTTTAAAATCATGAATTTATTAGCTTCTTTTGCTTTAGGTGGTTTCAATCCTTGGGCAGCAGGCTTTGGAATTGGTTCTTTAGTCCTTTTTGGTCTTGTTGGTCTTGTAGCTGGTCCAAACCTAAAGAATTTTGACCCTGATGCATAAATCATCAAATTTAATATTTATTTTTAAAAGGCTCATTTGAGTCTTTTTTTATGCGGTTTTTTAAATTTATTTTTAGAATCAAACTAAATTATATTTCGCCAAAAAATGTTGTTAAACCCTTTTTATCCATTTACTTTTTTGAAATTTTCTTCTCTTAAAGCTACAATTGTTTTTTTATCAATACTTTTAATTAAATCAAATTTGCTCAGATTAAAAGGGGGTCTAATAGGAGCTCTTTTTGCCTTGATACTCATATTGGGCATTTTTGCCTCTAGTACCATAGCTTTAGGATCTTTAGTTTATGCCTATCGATTAAAGAAGAAATCTAATTCTGATGATAATCAAATGCAGGATTTAGAAACTGTAAATGTTTAAGATATTTTGTTAATCAAATTAAGTTGGATAACCTAAAATGGAGTTCCAGGTACAAAATGCAAGACTAAAAATCCAAAACCGGCAGCAAATACTATTGATACTGCAATGATGAGAAGACCTGATGCCATCCCCCCTTCGTTAAACGCCATTTAGTTAGTTATTTTTAAATTAATAATAGAACATATTTGTTCCCAGGTAATAGTTCTAATTACTCATATATCATCCAAATTTATTATTAATGGTGAATAAAAGTAAAAAGATGGAAGTTAATGAGATGATAAAACCAAATATTATTAATGGAGTAGATTTGACGTTTTCTTCCTTCTTAAGCTTATTTTTTGAAGAATCAAAATTTTTATCTTTTTTTTTATAAATAAGATTGGAAAAAGGTTTAATCACGATAATTTTTAGATTTAAGCGAATTACACTAAAGTTTTGAACAAATCTTTATGATAATCAACAATATTTTGACAACTTATTACAGGTGTAAATTCCATATGAATTCCAAATTTGGCTCTCCATGGAGCAAAATGCTCGAAAATTTCTTTATCACTCTCTGCCTTACATAAACAAACTACTCTACCCTCTCCAGGAGCATGAACTCTAAATAACATTTCAAATTTATCTGTTTTATCTGATTTTGCAATTTCACCGTTTTCCCAAGCTTCTACGAATAATTGATAAGCTTTCACTTGATTCTCAATATCAGGGAATTGGCAGTCAGCAAGAAATAATTGCATTGTAGTATTTTAAGTTTTAATTATTATCCCTCAAATACTTATTTATTTATGGGACTGTTTGAATTTGAAGATCAGAAAAAATATATTTTCCTAAATAAAGTGCGAAGAGAGAGTCTCAAGGAATTTTCCAATATCTTTTTTATATAAACTATCTGTGATTTTTAAAGAGAATAATTCATAATCGTTTATATCTTTTTTTTTATCAAAGTTGATATTTCCCTTTAATGAAATATTTTTCATGATTTTATTGATTACTATTTAAAATTTAAACAAATATCAGTAAAAGACAAATTTCTTTACATTATGTTTTTAAAAGAGAAGATCCTAAG
>OZSS01000038.1_pt1 | contig 55768 bp, 54 predicted proteins | sample 1779911 | NCBI WGS metagenome assembly OZSS01 (sample SAMEA2603589, study PRJEB24840) | metagenome | biome: Water; feature: Photic zone; material: Seawater sample | place: Mediterranean Sea | collected 2013-11-12 | depth 10 m
CATAAAATCACGAAAAAGCTCAACGCCTTCCAACAGCACATCGTCACGATGCGGAAGCACATCAGTCCAATTTTTTTTATTTGGCGATGCCACTGGTACCTTGACCAATTTGAAATTGGTACTGTTGTCTGCATTTGTGGATATGTAAAACATGTCTTCAAAGTGTGCAACATTATATTCTAATCCGCGCTGTCGCTTTTGTATGGTCTTAAACTTGCCTGTGGGCTTGTCGCTAGGCAAATACCGATACTCTGAGGTCAACGTACTGGTAGAACCAATCATGATGTATTCACGAGATTTTGAAGGATAAACAAAGGCGTAAAAAGTTTCATCTTTTTCTTCAAAAACCATGGCATCATCCGCTTGGGTGTCGCCAATTTTATGACGAAAAATCTTATCGGTGCGAAGGGTTTCTTTATCTTTTAAAGTGTAAAAGAAGGTTTCGCTATCGGCAGCCCAAGCTGCGTAGGAACTCACGCCATGAATCTCATCTTTGAGCGTTTCACCACTAATCAAATCTTTAACTTTGATGGTATAAATTCGTCTAGACAAGGTGTCAATACCATACGTTAACTTGGTATTGTCAGGGCTTACACTGAGTCCAGAAACTTGACAATAAGACAAGTCTTTGGCCAATTCGTTTACGTCAAGAAGTATTTCTTCGGCTGCATCTAGTGTTTTGTGCTTACGGGTAAAAATGGGGTAATCCTTCCCTTTTTCATAGCGACGTATATACCAGTAGTCGTTCAGAAAGTAAGGCACAGAGCTGTCGTCTTCCTTAATACGTCCTTTCATTTCCTCAAAAAGCTGCTTTTGCATCTTTTCAGTGGATTTAAGTACAGCCCTGGTGTAACTGTTTTCATCTTCTAAATATTGGATTACTTCTGGATCCTCTCGGTCGTTAAGCCAGTAGTATGGGTCCAAACGCGTATCGCCATGAATGGACAGTTCTTTGTCCTTGGGATTTGCATCGGGTGGAGTATGTGTCATGTGGGTGCAACTAAATAGAAAACAAAAATAAGTTGTTAAGGTAAGTTTTGAAGGCATAATGATGTATTTTTATACTCTAAATTACAAAAAAATTGAATCAAGACCAGCTGAAAAGTCTAATTGAGCGCCTGGGAGCGCTGAGGAGGTATCTTTGACATTGATGCCCGAAGCATTGATGTTGCCAATAAAGAAGAAAAAACGTTAGATCCCAACTTTTGGAATGACTCCAAAAAAGCGGAACAATTCATGCGTGAATTGAGAAGTACAAAGCAATGGATTACCGATTACGAAAAAGCCAACCTACTCGTTGACGAGTTAGAGGTATTGCTTGAATTCTTTAAATCGGATGAAGTAGAAGAGGAAGAAGTCAAACGTCATTTTGAGATTACCATCAACCATTTTGAAGAGCTGGAGTTTAAAAACATGCTTTCAGACGAAGGCGACAACCTAAGCGCCGTAATTCAAATTACCGCTGGTGCAGGGGGTACAGAAAGTTGTGATTGGGCGGCCATGCTGATGCGCATGTATCAAATGTGGGCCGAAAGAAAAGGCTTTAAAATAAAAGAGCTCAACCACCAAGAAGGCGATGTAGCTGGCATCAAAACGGTCACTTTAGAAATAGAAGGCGATTATGCCTTTGGCTGGCTCAAAGGCGAAAACGGCGTACACAGACTGGTACGCATCTCCCCTTTTGACAGCAATGCCAAACGCCACACAAGTTTTGCGTCTGTTTATGTGTATCCGTTGGTCGATGATTCCATTGAAATAGAAATAAACAGTGCCGATATTGAAATTACAACCGCACGATCAAGTGGTGCAGGTGGTCAGAATGTGAACAAAGTTGAAACCAAAGTACAACTGGTACACAAACCATCGGGCATACAAATATCGTGTTCCGAAACAAGATCACAACACGATAACCGGGATCGAGCCATGCAAATGCTTCGCTCTCAGTTGTATGAAATTGAATTACAAAAACGCATGGCGGCACGTGAAGACATAGAGGCCGGTAAAATGAAAATTGAGTGGGGTTCACAAATCAGAAATTATGTGCTCCACCCATACAAACTAATAAAAGACGTCAGAACGCAAGAAGAAACAGCAGCCGTTGAAGACGTACTCAACGGCGACATAGACCGTTTCTTAAAAGCTTTTTTAATGTCTCAAAATCAACCTAAAAATGAAACCTTATAATACCATAGATGCCCTAATTTTTGATTTTGGTGGCGTCCTTATTGATTGGAATCCTGCCTATGTCTTTTTAAAAGAATTTAGAGGAAATCAAGAAGAGATGAGCCACTTTTTAAATACCATTTGCTCGTGGGAGTGGAATGAAAACCAAGACGCCGGGTGCTCCATTAAGCAAGCTACTGAAGAACGTGTAGCCATGTTTCCCGAACACGAACGCCTTATTCGTATGTATTACGATCGCTGGGAAGACATGTTGGGATATGAACACACAGACACCGTAGACCTATTGAAAAGATTCAAAGAAAAAGGCAAACACAGACTTATTGGACTGACCAATTGGAGCCATGAAACTTTTCCTGTTGCTTTGGAGCGTTTCGATTTTCTATCTTGGTTTGAAGGCATTGTAGTTTCAGGAACCGAAAAAATGAAAAAACCAGATGCGCGTATATACAAGCTTACTTTAGATCGCTATAGGGTAACGCCCGAAAACGCCGTATTTATTGATGATAAGCTAGAAAATGTACATGCAGCCACAAAGCTGGGCATTCACGGCATTCACTTCACAACCGCTGCAAAACTCAAAAGAGATCTTGAAACGCTTGGCGTTTGTTAAATTTGAAAAAATTTTAAGATAACGCTGTTTAAAAGACTACTTTTACAAAAAAAGCATGAAAAAATTGGGGATTTTATCCTCGCTACTGCTGTGCGCCAGTTTTGGTTATACGCAACAACGTTACAGCATTAGCGCAAGCATTCAAGACAAGAATTCAGGTGATTTTCTACTCTTTGCAACGGTAACATTACGCGATGCGTCAAACAACAAACTGATTGGCGGTGCAGTTTCTGATGAAAGAGGAAAAGCTACCCTTGAAAGTAGCGTTCCGAATGTCGAAATACAGGTAGACTACGTTGGTTTTGAAACCCTTATTTTCAGAAAAACCCTCACAAAAAAAACAAATTTAGGTGCCCTACAATTAACACCAAAGGAAAACCAATTGGCAGGTGTTGATTTGGTTGGAAGAAGATCGGATGTAGAAATCAGGTTGGACAAACGGGTTTATAATGTAGGACAGAACCTGAATGCCAAAGGGACTAACGTCTCGGATGTGTTGGAGAACATTCCCTCACTATCCTTAGACTTAGACGGCAATTTAGAATTACGTGGCAGTGCCAATGTTCGCATACTCATAGATGGCAAGCCGTCTGGCTTAGTAGGTATTAATGGAATTGATGCACTTGCAGACCTCCCCGCTGAATCTATTGAACGGGTTGAGGTTATTACAGCGCCATCGGCACGCTATCAAGCAGAAGGTTCGTCGGGGATTGTAAACATCATATTAGCAAAAAACACCCTAAAAGGACTAAACGGTGTCTTTAATGTTTCAGGCGGTAAGTTTGATAGTTATGGCGCAAATGCCAGTCTTAACTACAAGGTGGGCAAGTTTAACTTCTTTACCAATTCTGGCTATGGAGACAACACCAACATGGGTGGTGCCTTTCAAGAAAATACGTACACTCCAGTGGGTACCTATGATAAATTTTATGAAATACGGAGCTTTGATCGCAGAAGGGTTGGTAGCAATGTCAATTTGGGAGTTGACATCAGCCTTACTCAGAAAACAAAATTTACGTTCTCCTACGTCATAAATGACAGGGATGGGGAAGACATCACTGGCAATCAACAAAATCACACCTTGCTAGGCGAAAATAAGACGTTATCGCTGCGCTCTGAAATTGAAGAAGACAAAGACGTCAGCAAGCAATTTAGCTTTTCACTTACCCACAAATTTGATGAAGTGGGACATAAACTTGATGTCACGGTTCAAACAGAGCGTATTGTTGAAGATGAATTTTCAGATTTACAAACGCAAACGCTTCTTCCCACAAACGCCCTTGGTTTTCTGGAAGAAAACAATACAGAAGAGCGCAAAAAGCAGTTTCTAGCCCAAATAGACTACGTATGGCCTATTGATAAAAACACCCAATTCGAAGCAGGGTATCGAACCACCAACGAAAACCAAGACACGGGCTTTACGGTCTTAAATGAAATTGCAGGCGGTGCTGTGGTTGTTAACGAAGAACTCACCAACTTTTTAGACTACAAGCAAACCATTCATGCCGTGTATACACAGTTTGGAAAAAAATGGAATAGTTTTTCATTCCTGGCGGGATTGAGATATGAACACACCGATTGGACAGTTATCCAAAAAACCACCTCAGAGACGGGTAATAATATATTCGATGGCTTATTTCCAACACTTAATATTGGTTTTGAATTTTCAGAAACGGCCAACCTTACCTTTGGCTATAACCGTCGTCTGAGCAGACCTGGTGCAAGAGCTTTAAACCCCTTCAGATCAAGAGCTAGTGAAACCAGTTTTTATCAAGGGAATCCAAATCTAAGGCCCGGTTATTCTGATGGTTTTGATTTAGGTTATTTAAAACAGTTCAAAAAACTTACCCTGAATAGCTCTCTCTATTTTAGACGCACCTATGAACCAAGACAACGCATAACGGTTGAGTCTGGGGAATTTGTTGACGTAAATGGTGAAAGAACTGCTGTCATAAAGCGTTTTCCCGTAAACTTTGGAAGTCAGGATCGCTTTGGTTTTGAGGCCAACAGTGCTATTCGTTGGTCACCAATATGGCGCACCAACATAAGTTTTAACCTCTTTAAAACCATTGACAAAGGAACCTATGAAAACCTAGTGCTGGACAACGAAAATGAGAGCTGGTCGGGGAATTTCCGCAACAACCTAAAACTTCCTTGGGATATCAATACGCAAATAAACATACGCTATATGGGACCGCAAGAATCGGCCTATGGAAGTCGAAAAGCATACAGCAGTACCAGTATAGGTTTGAGTAAAGATATTCTGAATAACAATGCGACCATAAACCTAAATTTTAATGATGTGTTTAACAGCAGTATATGGAGATGGAGTTCGTTTACAGAAACCATTTTGACTGAAGCAGAATACCAGAGACGTAAGCCTTTTTACAAACTTACATTCACATACAGGTTTAGACAGGAAAAAGAACGCCAAGGAAGAGGTAACGGCGACTATGGTGGTGGTGAAGGGGTAGAATTGTAGTTACTCCTTCGATTTTTGACGTTTTTCTTTAAGCCACTGCATTAAATTTCCCGTCAACCAAAAAGGAATAACAAAGGTGATAAGGAAAATCATCAACCAGAATCCTATGGTAAGGATGGTCAAGAATGCTAAGAAACCAAGATATTGATCAAATTCAATCATGGGTAAAAGTTTTTACAAAGGTACATATTGGATGCGTACCGAGCAACACTCAATTTGCTAATCCTTTTGTATTTTTGCACAAAACAACCACATGAAGTTTAGGAAAGAAAAAGATACCATGGGAAGCGTTCAAGTACCAGCCGATAAATATTGGGGTGCTCAAACAGAACGCTCTAGAAACAACTTTAAGATTGGCAGTCCAGGTTCCATGCCCATTGATATTATCTATGGCTTTGCTATTCTCAAAAAAGCTGCTGCCTATACCAACGAGGAATTGGGTGTCTTGAGCGCTGAAAAACGTGACTTAATCGCACAGGTATGTGACGAGATTGAAGCAGGCGAACTCAATGAACACTTTCCCTTGGTGGCTTGGCAAACAGGATCGGGTACCCAATCCAACATGAATGTAAATGAAGTGATTGCCAATAGAGCGCACGTACTTCAAGGACGTGTATTGGGCGAAGGCGAACGCACGCTACTCCCAAACGACGATGTGAATAAGTCACAATCTTCAAACGACACCTTCCCTACAGGCATGCATATTGCCATTTACAAAAAGATTGTGGAAGTCACACTGCCTGGCGTTTCCCAGTTACGAGATACCTTGGCTAAAAAAGCTGCTGAGTTTGATGATGTCATCAAGATTGGGCGCACGCACTTTATGGACGCCACCCCTTTGAGCTTAGGACAAGAATTTTCGGGCTATGTAGCCCAACTCAACCAAGGCATTAAGGCTTTGGAAAACACATTACCACACCTGGCACAATTGGCACTCGGTGGCACTGCTGTAGGAACCGGCATCAATACGCCAAAGGGATATGCCCAAAGAGTATCTCGGTATATCGCACAATTCACAGGCCTTCCCTTTGTGTCTGCTGAAAATAAGTTTGAAGCACTGGCTGCTCACGATGCACTTGTGGAAACCCATGGTGCCCTTCGTCAGTTGGCCGTTTCGTTATTTAAAATTGCAAATGACCTACGCATCATGGCCAGTGGCCCGCGTTCTGGTATTGGCGAATTGATTATTCCAGCCAATGAGCCGGGCAGCTCCATCATGCCCGGAAAAGTAAACCCAACGCAGTGCGAGGCACTTACCATGGTCTGTGCACAAGTTATGGGCAATGACACAGCAGTGGCATTTGCGGGTACCCAAGGCCATTTTGAACTTAACGTATACAAACCTGTGATGGCATTAAATGTTTTAGAATCAGCGCAACTGATTGGAGATGCTTGTGTAAGCTTTGACCGCAACTGTGCGCAAGGCATAGTGCCCAATACAGATAAGGTTGACGAGTTGCTCAAAAACTCCTTAATGCTGGTAACGGCGCTAAATCCAAAAATCGGGTATTACAAGGCTGCAGAAATTGCCAATCTAGCGCATCAAAACAAGCTTACGCTTAAGGAAGCAGCATTGCAAACCGGGTATCTTACCGAAGTGGAGTTTGATGAGTGGGTGCAACCCAAAAATATGATAGGGCGTGACTAAAATGGAAATTTGCGCCTACTCCCCAGCCCTGCGGTCTTTTTTCAAAACACTCAATGAGGAGTGGTTAAATAAGTATTTTGTGGTAGAACCCTATGATGCCTTCTTACTTGAAAATTGCGCGTCGGAAATCATTGATAAAGGAGGAAATATATTTTTTGGCAAGCTAAACGGGGTGGTCATCGGCACCTATGCCCTTTTAGCCCCAGTTGATGGCTGTGTAGAGCTTGGAAAAATGGCAATAACAGCAGCACACCAAGGAAAGGGTTATGGGCAACAATTACTGCAACACGCTATTAGCACAGCTGTTGCCTTAGGACATAAGGAGATGTTACTCTATTCAAACAGAAAATTAGAAAACTCCATTTACCTCTATCGAAAGTTTGGTTTTAACGAAGTGCCCAATGAAGATAGTCCTTATGAACGCGGGGATATCAAAATGCTGCTCAAACTTTAGGGCTGCTAATCAACCTTTGGCGCCAATTGTTCCAGCCGTACTTCCAGCTGAACAGCGCCAACAATATAAGCAACATAGGCAGTTGCATAAAGGCAAGCATATAAACATTCGGAGTGGAAACATCCAAAAACAAGGAATTGGTTTGAAAAGCCGTCCAATCAGCAGTAACCAAAAGTGAAATAAGCAGGTTATTACCCGCATGATATCCGAGTGCTAGTTCAAGACCTTCGTCCATAAGCGTGATGATGCCAAAGAAAAAACCCATGGACACATAGGACACCATCAATAGGGGGCCAAGTTTGTCAATCTCAGGATTTCCAAAGTGCATAAGTCCGAACATGAGCGAAGTGATGAGCAATGGAAAAATACGATGCTTAAATACTTGTCCAAACCCTTGCATCAAATAGCCACGAAAAAAGAGTTCTTCAGCACTGGTTTGTAAGGGTACCAAAACGATGGCTATCAAAAACAAGATGGCAAAAGCTTGTGGGTCGAAATTCCATTGAAAATCTGATGGATTACTGAAATACGAAATGACAAAAAATAAAAAATTCAACAAGACGATTGACCCAAAAGCAAAAGCAATGCGTTTCCAATCAATTTTTGTGCGTGAAGTTATAAATGCACGAATAGAAATATGGTGTAGCTTTCGTATTATACCCAAAACCAACACTGCCACAACGGCAAAAGGCAAAAGCATGAGCACTAAAGTTGTGTTAGGCGGAAGGGCTTGGAGTATGCCAGCAATATCAAGCGAGTCCAGCTGACCTATACCTACTGCGTTAATCACGGCAAAGATGTGCGGGAGTTGTGCAACAAAAAAAGTAAATACGATGATCAAGCTTCCAATCACGTAGCGGTCAAAACGCCCCCCTTGGTTTTCTCGAATATTTTCTAAATGCATAGCCTTAAATTTAATTTTCAAGGTACAAAATCTATTTTTTTCTGCTGAGCGAAAGGGTGGTTAACTTACAGGAAGAAACCAGTTTATTATCATCGTCAGTGATGGTTATCTGCCAGAGTTGCATGGTCTTGCCCATATGCGCAGCCACTGCTTTGGCATACACATGACCTGAGCGAACGCCTCGCACGTGATGGGCAGAAACTTCAATGCCACGAATCATGACGTCATCGGCAGCGCGAAATACAGCGCAAGCCGCACTGCCCACGGTTTCGGCCAAACCAGCCGTGGCACCTCCGTGTAATACGCCGTCTAATTGCAACACAGCAGGCCTAACAGGCATTTTGGCAACAAGATAATCTTCGCCAACTTCAATAAATTTGATATCGAGGGTATCGACAAACGTATTAGCACAGCGTTCTTGTATTTTCTTTAAGATTGCTTCTTGTTCCATAAAAAAAGAAGCGCCCCGCTGTTGCGGGGCGCAGATATAGTTATTTTACTTCTTCAAAATCAACATCTTCAACATCATCGTCAGAAGACGAAGCTGCATCGGCGCCATCTGTTGGAGGCGCTTCTGCCCCACCAGCTTCTTGCTGCGCTTTGTACATTTCTTCAGAGGCCTGTTTCCACGCTTCGTTAATGTTGTCTAGTGCAGTTTTGATGGCTTCCAAATCCTTAGACTCATAGGCCTTTTTCAACGCTTCAAGAGCCGTTTCAATAGGCGCTTTTTTGTCTGCTGATAATTTGTCTCCAAATTCTTTCAGTTGCTTTTCCGTTTGGAAAATCATTTGATCGGCATTGTTTAGTACATCAACTTCTTCTTTAGCTTTTTTATCGGCATCGGCATTGGCTTCTGCTTCTTTGCGCATACGCTCAATTTCTTCTTCCGTAAGTCCAGAGGATGCTTCGATACGGATGTCTTGGGATTTGTTGGTAGCTTTATCTAAAGCTGTCACATGAATCAAACCATTAGCATCAATATCAAAAGTAACTTCAATTTGTGGCACACCTCGTTGTGCAGAAGGAATCCCATCTAAGTGGAAGCGACCAATGGTTTTGTTATCAGCTGCCATGGAACGCTCGCCTTGCAATACGTGAATTTCAACAGAGGGCTGGTTGTCAGCAGCCGTAGAAAATACTTGCGATTTCTTTGAAGGTATGGTTGTGTTTGACTCAATAAGCTTGGTCATCACACCGCCCATGGTTTCGATACCAAGTGATAGTGGTGTTACGTCTAAGAGTAATACGTCTTTAACGTCGCCTGTTAAGACACCCCCTTGAATGGCAGCACCAACGGCAACCACCTCATCGGGATTTACCCCTTTTGAAGGCTTTTTGCCGAAGAATTTCTCAACCGCTTCTTGAATAACAGGAATACGCGTAGAACCACCTACCAAGATAACTTCATCAATGTCACCTGTAGACAGGCCAGCATCGTCCAAAGCACTTTTAACGGGGTTCATGGAACGCTTCACCAGCTCATCGGCCAATTGCTCAAACTTGGCACGGGTAAGTGTTTTTACCAAGTGCTTAGGGCCAGAGGCAGTTGCCGTGATATAAGGCAAGTTAATTTCTGTTTGCGTCGAAGACGACAATTCGATTTTGGCTTTTTCAGCAGCTTCTTTCAAACGCTGTAACGCCATCGGGTCCTTGCGCAAGTCGATGTCTTCGTTTTCTTCAAACTCATAGGCCAACCAGTGAATGATCACATCATCAAAGTCGTCGCCGCCAAGGTGCGTATCTCCGTTGGTTGACAATACTTCAAATACACCATCGCCCAATTCAAGGATGGAGATGTCAAAGGTTCCTCCTCCAAGGTCGTACACTGCAATTTTTCTGTCAGCACCACCCTTGTCCAATCCGTATGCAAGTGCTGCGGCTGTTGGTTCGTTGATGATACGTTGTACTTTAAGGCCTGAAATCTCGCCCGCTTCTTTTGTGGCTTGACGTTGTGCATCGTTAAAGTAGGCAGGAACGGTAATCACGGCTTCGGATACGCTTTGCCCAAGGTAGTCTTCGGCTGTTTTTTTCATTTTTTGAAGCACCATAGCTGATAATTCTTGAGGCGTATACAAACGTCCCTCTATATCAACACGTGGGGTATCGTTATCTCCTTTTACTACTTTATACGGTACACGTTCCACGTCATTTTTCGAATCAGAGAACTTGTTCCCCATAAAACGTTTTATGGACGAGATGGTTTTTGTGGGGTTGGTGACCGCCTGCCTTTTTGCAGGGTCACCTACTTTAATCTCACCACCATCAACAAAAGCAATAACCGAGGGGGTTGTGCGCTTTCCTTCAGCATTTGGAATAACAACAGGTTCGTTACCTTCCATTACGGAAACACAAGAGTTTGTTGTTCCCAAATCAATACCTATAATCTTACTCATTTAAATATGTTTTCAATGCTTATTTCAATCTTTGTGCCACAACAAATTCATGACAGGGTGTCATGTCTGGGGTTATCTGCGCTCAATAATGTATTTTTGAAAAAAAATTATATGTCTGCAGCTGCAAAAGTGTACAAGCGCGTCACGACTAACGCATTGATTGAGATGAAAGCGTCGGGAACCAAGATATCCATGCTCACCGCATACGACTACTCCATGGCCAAGGCTGTTGATGCGGCAAACATAGATGTGATCTTGGTGGGAGACTCTGCCTCTAACGTCATGTCGGGGCACGAAACAACACTGCCCATTACCGTAGATCAAATGATTTATCACGCCAGTGCGGTTGTCAATGCCGTGAAGCGTGCCTTGGTGGTAGTTGATTTGCCCTTTGGCAGCTATCAGTCAGATCCGAAAGAGGCCTTGCGATCTTCCATACGCATTATGAAAGAAGCCGGTGCACACGCCGTCAAAATTGAGGGGGGAGCCGAAATCAAAGATTCCATGGTGCGCATCCTTAAAGCAGGAATTCCTGTTATGGGGCATTTGGGGCTTACGCCGCAATCCATCTATAAATTTGGTACCTACACCGTTAGAGCCCGAGAAGAAGCCGAGGCTGAAAAACTATTGGAAGACGCCAAGCTGTTGGAGCAACTGGGTTGTTTTGCCTTGGTACTTGAAAAAATTCCTGCTGCTCTTGCCAAAAAAGTAGCCAAAGCGGTGCAGATACCGGTAATTGGTATTGGCGCAGGTGGCGATGTCGACGGTCAGGTATTGGTCTTGCATGATATGTTGGGGCTAACTACCGAATTCAGTCCGCGTTTTCTACGCCGCTATATGCATTTGTACGACCAAATGACAACAGCCATAAAGCAGTATGTCAAAGACGTCAAATCGAATGATTTCCCAAACAAAGACGAACAATACTAATTGCAACCGCAAATTCTTTTTGAAGACAACCACCTACTGGTCATAAACAAACCGGCGGGCATGTTGGCACAAGGTGACAACACCAAAGACCCTTCGGTACTGGATGTGATGAAAAACATCATTAAGCTAAGGGACAAAAAACCGGGGAATGTGTATTTAGGATTGGTACACAGGCTAGACCGACCCACCAGTGGGGTTATGGTTTTGGCCAAAACCTCCAAAGCACTGAGCAGACTGAACAAGCAGTTTGTCGACAAGACCACTTCCAAAACATATTGGGCAGTCGTCAGCGGAGAAGCTGCTGATAAACCAACACGGCTGTCGCACTACCTTCTCAGAAAGCAAGCGCAAAACAAATCCTACGCGCACAAAAAAGAAGTACCCAACAGCAAGTTTAGCGAATTGATTTACACAAAGAAATTGGCCTTAAACCGGTATACGCTGTTGGAAATTGAGCTGCTAACGGGCAGGCACCACCAGATAAGGGTGCAACTAAGCGCGGAAGGGCTTTGCATAAAAGGCGATTTAAAATACGGCGCCAAGCGCCCCAACAAAGACGGCAGCATACATTTGCACGCCCGTGAACTCACGCTCACCCACCCTACCCTAAAAGAATCCATAGGCTTTACAGCACCACCCCCTAAAGATCCTGTTTGGGATGCTGCACTAAAACGCGCATAGCAGCTACTTAATTTTTGTTATCTTGCAGGTAGAAACGATCCCAAATCGCAGCTACAACATGAAAAACCTACGGCTCACACCTGATTTTTTTTCGACCATACGCCATACCCATTTGCAAGTCGCTACAGCCACCAAAGATACCAAAAATTACCAGAGAGTATGTCTGTCTCAAAGCTGACTGAAAAGCGGTATAAAAAAAGCCAGCATACAACAAAACCTCAACGCAATACCCTTCTGGACACTACGCATACCCGAACCCATCACCCCCGCTTAAAACTTTTTTTAATACGCTCTAAATCTCTTTTATTGTCGCGATCTTTAATCGTTTCTCTTTTGTCGTAAAGTTTTTTTCCTTTTGCCAGTGCGATCCTCAGTTTGGCGAATCCTTTATCTGTGATAAACAAACGTAAGGGGACTATGGTCAAACCGGTATTTTGAACTTCTTTGTGCAATTTTTTTAATTCCTTCTTTTGGAGCAGTAATTTTCGATCGCCTTTAGTACGGTGGTTGACATACCCACCATGACTGTACTCCTCGACATACATATTGATGATAAAAAGCTCTCCAGCATCATTAAACTCACAAAAACTTTGCTTGAAAACTTAGATGCAGCAGGCTTTCCAAAGGATGATTTACTGACTTTGCAAAAGTTGGTGGATATGGAAAAAAGCGATTTGTATGATGTTTTGGAATACGTTTTCAATGGCGACTATATCGCAATGACACGAGAGGCCCGAGCCAAAGCAGCCGAAGCGACCATTTTTTCCCTTCTCAACGACAAACAAAGAGAATTTATCACATTCGTTTTGAGTAAATACATTCACATAGGCGTTGACGAACTCGACCAAGATAAACTTCCAATATTGCTAACAAATAAGTATCAGTCATTGGAAGATGCAAAAGAAATATTGGGAGACGTGGCAAACATCAGCAGGCTGTTTGTCGAGTTTCAGGAACACCTTTACAATCAGAAAGTTGCGTAATGACTGATTGTATCATATAAACTAGTGACTAAAAGGACTGTAATTACTTATATCCAATTCCGCTTTCCCACATAAAAGCAAAGCCCAAATCAGGAATTGGCACCACCAAATCAGCCCCAAACATTAAAACTCATTTTTACTGTGTGAAAATATAAAATTGGTTACTTTTGTCTTTAACGCCTTTTTGTATGAAACAAGAGTACGTTCAAATTTTTGACACCACCTTACGGGACGGAGAGCAGGTTCCGGGCTGTAAGCTTAACAAAGCTGAAAAGCTCGTCCTGGCCAAACGCCTTGATGAACTTGGTGTTGACATCATAGAGGCGGGCTTTCCCATTTCCTCACCCGGAGATTTCGAGGCCGTTAGCGACGTAGCCAAAACAGTGCGCAACGCCATTGTCTGCGGACTCACTAGAGCGGTTCAAAAAGATATTGACGTGGCAGCAGAAGCCCTAAAACCTGCCAATCGCGCACGTATTCACACAGGCATTGGTACTTCCGACTCCCACATCCAACACAAATTTCGCTCTACACGTGAAAAGATTATCGAGCGTGGTGTGGCAGCCGTCAAGCACGCAAAAAAATACGTAGAAGACATTGAATTCTATGCAGAAGATGCCGGCAGAACAGACAATGCATACTTAGCACAAGTTTGTGAGGCCATGATCAAGGCCGGTGCTACCGTACTAAACATTCCCGATACGACAGGCTATTGCTTGCCCGAAGAATACGGTGCCAAAATAAACTATCTGATGGAGCACGTGCCTTCCATACACAAAGCAACACTTTCGTGTCACTGCCACAACGACCTTGGGCTTGCCACTGCTAACTCCATCGCTGGGGTAATTAACGGTGCACGCCAAATTGAATGTACCATCAACGGCATAGGTGAACGCGCGGGCAACACCTCTTTGGAAGAGGTGGTAATGATCATGCGTCAACACCCCAACTTAGGGCTAGACACCAACATTAACACTCAAATGCTTTCTGAAACCAGTCAAATGGTATCCGACGCCATGGGCATGATTGTGCAGCCCAACAAAGCTATTGTAGGTGCCAATGCATTTGCACACAGTTCTGGTATCCACCAAGACGGGGTCATCAAAAACAGAGAAACATATGAAATCATTAACCCGCACGACGTGGGCGTTGATACTTCTTCTATTGTACTGACCGCCAGAAGCGGTCGTGCTGCCCTCGCCTACCGTGCCAAAAATATTGGCATCGAACTCACCAAAGATGAGTTGGACTTGGCATATGCAACATTCTTGACATTTGCAGATCAGAAAAAAGAAATAAACGACAACGACATTCCTGAAATTGTAAAATCTGCTGGAATAAGTTTATAACTACATGAAAAAAACACTTTTTGACAAAGTTTGGGACAGTCACGTGGTATCATCAGTAAAAAATGGTCCAGACATACTCTACATCGACAAACACCTCATACACGAGGTAACCAGCCCGCAAGCTTTTAATGTGTTGGAAGAAAAAGGCATTCCGCTATTTAGACCCAACCAAGTAGTCGCCACGGCCGATCACAATGTTCCCACAGAAAACCAACATTTACCCATCCAAGATGCCCTGTCGCGCAAGCAAGTAAGCCAGCTTACCAAAAACTGCGAAGCGCATGGCGTTAACCTCTTTGGATTGGGGCATCCCTATCAAGGAATTGTGCACGTTATTGGTCCAGAACTTGGGGTTACCCAACCGGGCATGACCATGGTTTGTGGCGACAGTCACACCTCTACGCATGGTGCATTTGGTACCATTGCTTTTGGCATAGGAACCAGTCAGGTCGCGCAAGTATTTGCCAGTCAATGCGTATTGGTTGACAAACCCAAAAGCATGCGTGTTGTTGTTTCGGGCAAACTGCACCCAGCTGTTGAACCCAAAGACGTGGTGCTCTATGTCATCGCCAAATTGGGAACCGACGCAGGCACGGGCTACTTCGTAGAGTTTGCAGGTAATGTTTTTGAGGAAATGAGTATGGAAGGCCGCATGACGGTTTGCAACATGAGTATTGAAATGGGCGCACGTGGTGGCATGATTGCTCCAGACCAAACCACATTTGACTATGTAAGCAAACGTGAATTTGCCCCCAAAGGCGAAGCACTTGAAGCTAAAATAGCGCATTGGAAAAGCTTACCAACAGACGACGGTGCAGCCTTTGATGCAGAACACCACTTTGATGCAGCAGACATACGCCCCATGATTACCTATGGCACAAATCCGGGTATGGGCATCAAAATAGCGGATAAAATTCCGTCTTCTGACGATGCCAGTTTTGTAAAATCATTGGAATATATGGGACTTGAAGCAGATACCTATTTGCTCGATATGCCCATCAGTCATGTCTTTATTGGCAGTTGTACCAATTCGAGAATTGAAGACTTCAGGGCTGCAGCCGCACACATCAAGGGAAAACAAAAATCGCCCGATGTTGCTGCACTGATAGTGCCGGGTTCGCAGCAAGTGGCAAAACAAATAGTCGCTGAAGGACTTGATCAAATATTTGAGTCGGCTGGATTTAAGCTACGTCAGCCGGGTTGTTCGGCTTGTTTGGCCATGAATGACGACAAAATTCCTGCCGGTGCCTATTGCGTTTCTACGTCAAACCGAAACTTTGAAGGCCGTCAAGGGCAGGGCGCACGAACCCTATTGGCAAGTCCTGTTACCGCAGCAGCGGCAGCAGTGGCTGGAAAAATTGTTGATGTAAGTCAAGTATAATGGAAAAATTTACACTTCTAAAAAGCAACATGGTTCCCCTAACGGTGGAAAATGTGGACACCGATCAAATCATTCCAGCGCGCTTCTTGAAAGCGACAGACCGAAAGGGATTTGGCGAAAACCTATTTCGCGATTGGCGCTTCACCCCCGACGGACAAATCAAAGAAGACTTTGCCCTAAACCAAAGCCAGTACAAAGGTGCAATTTTGGTGGCTGGAAATAACTTTGGCTGTGGATCAAGTCGAGAGCACGCTGCTTGGGCGCTTGCCGATTATGGTTTTAAGGTAGTTATTTCGAGCTTTTTTGCCGATATCTTTAAGGGAAATGCACTCAACAACGGCATACTTCCCATTCAAGTTTCCCTCGAAAATTTACAGCGCATATTTGCGGCCATTGACCATGAACCTTCCGTTGAAGCCATAGTTGATATCGAAAATCAAAAATTGCTGATTGATGCAGCAGGCATTGCGGTAACTTTTGAAATTAATGACTACAAGAAAATGTGCTTGATAAACGGCTATGACGATATCGATTATTTGATCAGTCAAAAAGAAGCCATTGAGGCATTTGAACAAAAACGTGCGTAATCACGTATAACAAAGCAGCATGAAAAAAAATATAGCAGTACTTCCAGGTGACGGTATTGGACCTGAAATTATTCAAGAGGCTGTCAAAGTATTGGATGCCGTAGCCAAAGCCTACGACCACGAATTTGACTACACCTATGCAGACATGGGCGCCATTGCCATTGATAAAACGGGTAGTCCCCTACCCGAAGCCACACTAAAAGCAAGTTTGGAAAGCGATGCGGTATTGTTCGGGGCTATTGGCGATCCCAAATACGACAACGACCCAAATGCCAAAGTACGCCCAGAGCAAGGTTTGCTTGCCATTAGAAAGGCACTGGGGTTGTTCTGCAACATCAGACCGGTAAAAACCTTTGATGCCTTGTTGCATCAGTCCCCGCTAAAAGAAGCGCGAGTCAAAGGCACCGACTTCGAAATGTACCGCGAATTAACAGGTGGAATCTATTTTGGGGAAAAGAAATTATCAGATGACAAGAATACCGCTTCTGACCTCTGTCAGTACACCAGAGCTGAAATTGAACGCATTGCACACAAAGCATTTGCTGCGGCGCGTAAAAGACGCAACGTGCTAACACTCGTTGACAAAGCAAACGTATTGGAGAGTTCACGCCTGTGGCGACGTGTGGTAACGGCCATGCATCAAGAGATCTATAGCGACGTAGAACTTCGCTATTTGTTTGTAGACAACGCTGCCATGCAAATGATTTTGGCGCCAAACCAATTTGACGTGATGCTAACAAGCAACTTGTTTGGTGATATTATCTCTGATGAAGGAAGCGTTATTGGTGGTTCTATTGGATTGTTGCCTTCCGCCTCTGTAGGCGAAACGCATGCCTTGTTTGAACCCATTCACGGCTCTTTCCCACAAGGCGCAGGAAAAGGCATTGCCAATCCCATTGCCATGATTTTATCCGCTGCCATGATGCTAACCCATTTTGACATGGACAAAGAGGCTACGGCCGTTCGTGCTGCTGTGGACTTGGCGCTTGCCAAAGGGGTGTGTACTCCAGAGGTATTCCCTGAAAACAACTACGCCACCTCAGACGTAGGCGATTTTATCGCCAACAATATTGCATAAAAAAAGGGGCGTTAAACGCCCCTTTATTGTTCATTTATGGATGTTATTATTCTTCGCCATCCATTTTACGCTTGAGATCTGCAAGTGCATCTAAATCACCAAGGGTGGATTTTTCTGCATTTTCAGACATTTTACGTTTGGCTTTTTTCACATTATCCGCTTCCATCCCTTTAAAAACGGCTGCGTGTGACATTACAACGCGCTTGAAGTCTTTGTTAAATTCAATAACCTTAAACTCAGCTGTTTCGCCTTTTACAAGCTTGGTACCGTCTTGCTTTTCCAGGTGACGCCCTGGCACAAACGCCGTGATGTCATCATTAAGCACTATGATAGCGCCCTTGTCAACGATTTCTGTAATGGCAAGTTCGTGACTAGAGCCTTCGCCGTATGTTTTGGCGTATTTTTCCCAAGGATTGTCAGTTGTTTGTTTGTGTCCAAGACTTAGCTTGCGACCTTCAACGTCCAACTCAAGAACAATCACATCAAGTTCTTGTCCAACAGTAACCACCTCAGATGGGTGTTTTACTTTTTTGGTCCAAGACAAATCAGAGATGTAGATTAAGCCGTCTATACCTTCTTCTAGTTCAACAAATACACCAAAGTTGGTGTAGTTACGAACAATACCTGTGTGCTTAGAGCCCAATGGGTATTTGATGGTAATATCGGTCCAGGGATCTTGTGAAAGTTGCTTGATGCCCAAAGACATTTTACGCTCCTCACGATCAAGATTAAGGATAACTGCCTCGACCTCTTGTCCTACTTTAACAAAGTCCTGTGCAGAACGCAAATGCGTACTCCACGACATTTCAGAAACGTGAACAAGACCTTCAACACCAGGAGCTACTTCAACAAATGCGCCATAATCAGCGATAACGGTAACTTTACCCTTAACGGTTTCGCCCTCGTTCATTTTCTCGTCAATAGCTTCCCACGGGTGCTGCGATAATTGCTTCACACCAAGTTGGATACGTGACTTATCATCATCAAAGTCAAGGATAACCACATTGAGCTTTTGCTCTACCTCCAAGATTTCGCTTGGGTGGCTGATGCGGTTCCAAGATAGATCGGTAATGTGGACCAGTCCATCTACACCTCCAAGGTCGATAAACACCCCGTAAGAGGTAATGTTTTTAACCGTTCCTTCAAGTACTTGACCTTTTTCAAGTTGTGCAATGATTTCTTTTTTCTGCTCTTCGATGTCCGCTTCAATCAGTGCTTTGTGGGATACCACAACGTTTTTAAACTCATGGTTGATCTTAACAATCTTGAACTCCATGTTTTTGTTCACGTACTGATCGTAATCGCGAATTGGTTTTACATCAATTTGCGAACCGGGTAAGAATGCTTCAATGCCAAATACATCTACAATCATACCTCCTTTGGTACGACATTTAACAAATCCAGTAACAACTTCTTGGTTGTCGTGCGCTGCATTAACACGATCCCATGCCATGATGGTACGTGCCTTGCGGTGCGACAATACAAGTTGTCCGGTTTTGTCTTCGCGGGTGTCAATCATTACCTCAACCGTGTCCCCTACTTTCAGGTCTGGGTTGTAGCGAAATTCATTAAGCGAAATAACACCTTCAGATTTGGCGTTGATATCAATAATGGCTTCGCGATCGGTCATGTGAATGACTTTCCCAACAACAACGTCTGCACCTTGTGTATCTACAAAGTTTTCAGAAACGAGTTGTTCGAATTCTTTTAGTTTGTCATCCTCAACGGCTTCAATACCCTCCTCAAATCTTTGCCAATCAAAACTGGAAAGGAATTCTTCAGGTGAAACGGTTGGTGTGGAATCTTCTTCTGGAGTTACTGTTACTTCTTGCTCAGCTTGAGCTTCTTCAGTAGCTGTTGCCTCTGTGGCGGTTTCTGTAGTCGGAACAACTTCCTCGGTTGTTTCTTCTACAGCTTGTTTTTCGTCAGCCATGCTGCGGTATTATTTGTATTCTGCTTGGCGGAGTAAAGGCGCTGCCTTACAGAAGGGTTATTTATTTTTTTTACTCTTGTATTACTCTAAAGCGCTTCCCAAGAGGACGGCAAATTTAATATTTTTATTTATATAGGCAAAACTTACTTGTTTTAGATGCTATTAGGTAGATTCAATTATGAAAACCCCGTTCGAAATTCATTGTTTTTATGCGGTTGCGCGGCAGCGGAACAAAAGAGGATTGAAAACTTACTTCCTTAAAAGTACTTTCCATTACGTAGATGGCTACAATCCTATACCAAAGCTTATTGGATCGGTTGTAGCTGAATGGAGCACCGACTCTTTTCTTGTTGAGAAAGGCACACGGTTTTGGATCGGTGCAAACATGCGGTATCAACTTAATCGCAAAAACAGCTTACAACTATTTGTTGGAGAGCGGCGTGGTGGTACGGCCTGCAATGCTCGGGTTTGTTATGAAGGATTAGATTTTAAAGGGGTGGAATTGAGGTTAACCTCAAAATTTTAACTGCTACAGAAGAAGGTAAAATCCTGTTGCAAAAACTACTTCAACGCTATTCTAAGAAGCATGTTTGTTGTGGTCGTATATAAATAGTTTTGATCGGAATCAAAAGCACAATTGGCCGAACGCTTCCCCGTCTCAATAGTAGCCAGGTGTTTCCCCGTTGGACTTATGATATGCACACCTCCAGGACCCGTAGCGAATATGTTACCGCTCTTGTGAATTTTCAATCCGTCTGGCATGCCTTTAAATTGATTTGTGAATGGCCTAAAATCAAACAACACCTTCCCATTGGCAAGCGACCCATCTGCTGCAATTTCATAGCGGTATAAAAAGGGTTTTTCTTTGTCGGACTGATTGACATAAAGCATTTTTTGGTTGAGTGATAAAGCAATTCCATTTGGACGGTTAAGGCTGTCAATCAACATGCTAACCGCACCGTTTGGTGTAACTTTAAATACACCGTTAATCCCAATTTCCGCTGTTTTAGTGCCCGGCTGACCATAGGGTGGATCGGTGAAATATATGTTCCCATCGCGATCTATATCCAAATCATTTGGACTGTTAAATGGTTTATCATCAAAGGTATCGGCTAGGGTTATAAACTGCGGTTTTGGATCGCTTAAATCAGCGTCAAGGCGGGCAATACGCCTATCGCCATGCTGACACAACAGCAAGTTGTTTTTACTATCTAACATCAAACCGTTGGAGCCTCTGTTGGAATCTTTATTCCCCTCCCCCGTATGACCGGCATATTCAAGGTAAATGCTCAGGCTGTCTTTTGGACTCCATTTGTAAATCTTATTTGTAGGGACATCGGAAAAAAGTACCGCCTGTAAGCTGTCAACCCACAAGGGGCCTTCACTCCATTTGAATCCAGTAGCCAGTATTTCAAAAGAAGCATCTGGTGCTATGAGCGACAACGCTGCCGTGTCGTGTATGCTAACGTTAAACTGTTCGGCAATCGTGTTGGCAGCTTTATTTTGCTTGGCTTTGGGTTTATTGGTGCACGAAACAAGAAGTAGCGCCGTGACAACAAGACTGTAACATATTTGTTTATTCATGATTTATTTATTTGGGATCATAAAGATATAATTTAAAACCTAATTCAAGCGTTCGGCCACCAAGTCCAATACGTGGTCTCGCATACTTTCGACAGTATACTGGGTCGCATCTAGCACTATGGCATCTGCAGCTTGCACTAGGGGTGATTCGGCGCGGGTACTGTCAAGATGGTCACGCTCGGCGAGGTTGTTTCGCACTTCCGCTACCGAAGTTAAGGTGTTTTGAGCGCTGAGTTCATCAAAGCGGCGTTGCGCCCTGATATTGACATCTGCCGTTAGAAAAAGTTTTATATCTGCCTTGGGGAACACTACCGTGCCTATATCGCGTCCGTCCATAACAACAGATTGGTTAGCGCCCATAATGCGCTGCTGCGCCACCAAAAAGGTACGCACTTCTGGAATAGCAGCTACCAAGCTAACCGCTTCAGATACCTGCATGCTGCGTATTTCAGCGCTTACATCAACGCCGTTTAGCCAAAAGGTATCGCCTTCAAACCGCAAGTGAATATCGTCCAATTGTGACAACAGGGTTTCGGTTTTTACTTTTTTGTTTTCAATAAGGCCATGTTGCTGGACATAGAGGGTAACGCCTCGGTACATAGCGCCTGAGTCTACATGTGGAAAGCCCAAGGCCTTGGCAAGTCCCTTGGCGAGGGTGCTTTTACCCGTTGAAGAGGCGCCGTCTATGGCAATTACAAAAGGTTTTTTCATCGTCTTGGTTCTAGGGTTAATCCCAAAAACGTACGGTTTCCAGCTATGTTATAGCGTGCATGACTTATTTGAAAACGCAAACGGCGCAGTTGCATACCCACGCCAAACGATAGACCGGAAAAATTACGCAGCTCTAAAATACGCAATTCTGCTGCACGCTGTGCATGATAACCCAAACGAATGGAGAACAATGATTCTGGAAACACTTCAACACCAAATGAAGCATGACGCAATAGTTTCTTGGCCAGACCAGCAGAACGCTGGTTGGTGCCACCACCCAGGGTTTGGCTTGCATCCTCTGGATTGTCAAAATACAAGGGATACTTGTTTAAATGATGGAACGTCAAGTGCCATCGCAAGGGCAAGTGCTTGAGCGCACTGGAGAAGCCCAAGCTAAGGTTAGAGGGCAAGGGTTCAAATACATCTTCATAAGCCGTCAATTGGCTACCCAAATGCTGATAGACCAAGGCAATCCGCAAAGGCTTTGAAATAGGATTGTAATAAAGCCCTATGTCACCAAGGATGGCAGAAGAACTATACGATTCCAAATTGGATAGCGCATAGCGTAAACGCACACCTAAGTGTATGTTTTGCCGAAGAAAATAATGGGAGCTCGCAAGGCCAAGAGCTACTTCACTTCCCGTAAAGCTACCCGTTGGATTGCCGAGTGGGTCGGCGCCTTCAAAAGTGCCGTAGTTGATGTAGTTTACATCAAAAACCAAGGCTTTTTGTCTGTTGATGGTATAGGCATAGGCAGCGGATCCTCGATTGATGCCGTCAAAATAAGGTTCATAATTGACCATTACCTGACCACCTTGCTCACCCCGAATCATTGCAGGGTTGGCAAGCGTGGAACTAATATCCATATCACGAAGCGTAATGGGATCGCCCAATGCGAGTTGACGCGGGGAATTGGAAAGTTCCAAAAAGCGAAAGGTGGCATCACCACCAATTTGTGCGCTCAAAAAAGCCGCACAGCCCAACATACAACAAACAGCAAAATGCCTCATCCCTACAAAAAACGCAAATTAACGCTTTTTCGTACTCGATGCACGTTGTTTGGTGATGGTAATGGCAAGTACCTCGTCTATGGAAGCTACAAAGTGAAACTGTAGACCTTTGAGGTACTGTGGTGGAATCTCATTGATATCCGCTTGGTTTTTCTCACTTAAAACAATCTCTTTGATGTTGGCGCGCTTGGCTGCCAGTATCTTTTCCTTGATACCACCAACAGGTAAAACTTTACCACGTAGGGTAATCTCACCAGTCATGGCAATACGGTTTTTGACCTTGCGCTTTAAAATGCTCGAAACCAGAGAGGTAATCATGGTAATGCCGGCACTAGGACCGTCCTTGGGCGTTGCCCCTTCGGGCACGTGTATGTGAAAATTATATTTAGAAAAGAAATCTTCTTCAATCTCCAATTCAGTTGCATGAGCTTTGATATATTGCAAGGCTATCGTCGCTGATTCTTTCATGACTTTCCCTAAGTTTCCAGTGATGGACAAGGTGCCATTCCCCTTACTGATAGTGGATTCAATAAATAAAATATCGCCACCAACTCTTGTCCAAGCAAGACCAGTAACGATACCGGCAAGGCTGTTATTTTCGTAGGTATCGCGCAACATCTTTGCAGGACCCAGTATGGCTTCTAGCTCCTCACTAAGTAATTTGGGCATTCTTGGCGTCTCTTTTGCTTCTAGCATGGCAAAGTGCCGCACTACCTTGGCAATTTGCTTTTCAAGACCTCTTACTCCCGACTCACGTGTGTATCCAGCTACGATGCGCTGCATGGTTGCCTTGGGCAGTTTTACGGCCGATTTGTTAAGCCCGTGTTCCTTAAGCTGTTTTGGCAATAAATAACGCAGTCCAATCTGTACTTTCTCCTCAACTGTATAGCCCGAAACTTCTATGATTTCCATACGGTCACGCAACGCGGGTTGTATGGAAGAAAGTCCGTTTGCCGTAGCTATAAACATTACCTTTGAAAGGTCATAGCCTGTTTCCAAGTAGTTGTCGTAAAAAGTAGTGTTTTGCTCTGGATCCAATACTTCTAGCATGGCCGAGGATGGATCGCCATGAGCACTTTCAGCAAGCTTGTCTAACTCGTCAAGCACAAATACGGGGTTAGATGTAGATGCTTTTTTAATGTTTTGCAAAACCCGACCTGGCATGGCACCAATATAAGTTTTGCGATGTCCGCGTATTTCAGCTTCATCGCGCATTCCTCCCAATGACATGCGAACATATTTTCTACCCAAGGCTTCAGCAATAGATTTACCCAATGACGTTTTTCCAACACCAGGAGGGCCTACCAAGCATAATATAGGCGACTTCATGTCGTTGCGTAACTTCAGTACCGCCAAATGCTCAACGATACGCTGCTTGACCTTGTCCAAACCAAAGTGGTCACGGTCTAAAATTTTCTGTGCACGGTCTAAATCAAAGGAATCCTCAGAATAGGTATTCCACGGCAAGTCCAAATACAAATCCAAATAATTTCGTTGTACGGAGTATTCAGCTACCTGTGGGTTCATCCGTTCTAGTTTGGCCAGTTCCTTGTTAAAGTGCTTGGCTACTTTGTCGCCCCAAGCCTTTATCTTGGCACGTTTACGCATTTCGTGTACCTCCTCGTCATAAGACACACCTCCCAACTCTTCCTGAATGGTTTTCATCTGTTGGTGCAAGAAATACTCACGCTGTTGCTGGTCTAAATCTGTGCGTACCTTACTTTGAATGTCGTTTTTTAGGGAAAGCTTTTGGTACTCAACATTCATTTTCTTCAAACACAACATGGCGCGCTGCTCAAGTTGGTCTATTTCCAATATTTCCTGCTTTTCAACAACGGACATGTTCATATTGGAGGAAACAAAGTTTACCAAGAACGAATTGCTCTGAATGTTTTTAATGGCAAAAGATGCCTCTGACGGGATCTCGGGATTTTGTGCAATAATCTTTAAAGCCAAATCGCGAATAGAATCGATGATTGCATCGAAATTGGGATCGCCTTCATCTGGTCGTACCTCCGCTAAGCTTTTGATTTCGGCTTTTAAGAAAGGGTGCTCACGGGTATAGGCAGCGGTTTCAAATCGTTTTTTTCCCTGCAAAATAACGGTAGTGTTGCCGTCTGGCATTTTAAGTACTCGTAAAACTTTTGCCAGTGTTCCTTTTTTAAACAAATCGTTAGGAGTAGGTGATTTGGTATCGCCGTTCTGTTGGGCAATTACGCCAAGTAATTTATTCCCACTGTTTACTTCTTTAATAAGCTTAACTGAGCGATCTCTACTGGCAGTAATGGGAATCACCACACCGGGAAACAATACCGTGTTTTTTAATGGAAGTATGGGCAGCTCTTCTGGAAGTGGTTCTTTGAGCATGGCTTCCTCATCGTCTGAAGTCATCAGTGGAATCAAATCCGCTTCATCTTCTAAATCTTGAGGTAAAAGGGTTTCTAAGGACAAAATTTTATTTTGAGACATAAAAATATGTGAGTGCCATTTTGTCCGATTTTAAATCAAAAACCCTAAAAACAGCTGGTTTTACATGATACACTTTTATTTTCAAACTCTGTGCCATTGTAACAATTAGCTTCAAAAGTCGTTATTTATATGCAAACTCAAATAAAATCATGAAAACAACACACCTACTATTAAGTTCACTACTCCTATTATTTGTTGGCTGTACCAATGCGCAGTGGAACAAAACGATTAAAGGAAACGGAAAAGTAACAACAGAAATACGTGACGTTGAGCCCTACGATATTATTAGCGTTCACGGCAGCATGGACGTTAGCCTCGTAGAAGGAAGCGAAGGAAGCATTACGCTCAAAGCAGAAGAAAACATCTTGGAATATATTGAGATGACCAACAACAATGGTAAGCTACGTATCAAAACCAAAGATTATGTTAACCTTAGACCCTCTTGGAAAAAGGGCATTCACATTGAGATTCCCGTTGAAGAAGTATCCAAAATTTCATTGAACGGTTCTGGTGAAATAAAAGGAGCGTTAACTCTAAAAACAGCAAAACTTAAATTAAGTGTAAGCGGCTCTGGGGATATAAAAGTAGCTGCCGATGCAATGGCAATCAAGGCTGCTATTTCAGGGTCTGGCGACATAGACGTCAGTGGAAAAGCAGATGCACTTGAAGCCTCAGTAACAGGTTCTGGTGATATCAACGCCAAATCACTAAAAGTCAATAACGCAACTGCACATATAACGGGGTCTGGCGATATTACAGCGCATGCAAAAAACCTAATCTCGGTTAAAATTGTAGGCTCTGGAGACGTTCACGTGAACAGAGATGTAGCTACGACAAACAAGAAAGTTGTAGGCTCAGGCAGTATCAATAAATACTAATTTACAGCCAGGTTTTTGTCCTTGCGATAGAGGCGAAATAACAATACAGCTCCAACAAAGAAAAAGAGCACAAAAAACAAGATGGCATTTCGCATGCTACCTGTTATTTGGTCTATGGTGCCATACATCAACATGCCAATAACAATACCCACCTTTTCTGCGACGTCGTAGAAACTGAAATAAGACGTGGTGTCAAGCGTTTCTGGTATCAGTTGAGAATAGGTTGAGCGGGCTACGGATTGTATGCCGCCCATACAAAGACCTACAAAAGCAGCAACAAAATAAAACTCAATGGGTTCATAGATAAAATAAGCACTTACACACAAGGCTACCCAAATACCATTTAGCAATATAAGTGTTTTGATATTGCCCCATTTATTAGCGAGCTTAGAGGAAAGCAATGCACCGAAAATAGCAATGATTTGAATGAGTAAAATACTGATGATAAGCCCCATGGTTTTCTCTTGACCAGACCAAGAAATTTCTTGCTCTCCAAAATAGGCAGCCACTATCATTACCGTTTGCAAGGCCATGCTAAATACAAAAAAAGCACCCAAATAACGTTTTAATTGGGTGAGGTTGCGAAGGTTCTTCCAAACCATTGTAAGCTCGCGATAACCATTAAAGAAAATGTCTTTGGTGTATACCTTGTCTTTAAAACCACGTGGCAAGTGGTAGAAAGCGATATGGCTAAATCCAAACCACCATATACCAACCATCACAAAAGAGTAGCGCATGGCTTTCAGGGAGGCCGCTCCGCTTTCACCATGAATGTTGAACCATTCTGGCTTTAACACCATAAATAGGTTAATGAGTAACAACAATACACTTCCAATATACCCCAACGCAAAACCTCGCGCACTGATTTTATTGTGCTGTTCTGGATAGGCAATATCGGGAAGATAAGAATTGTAAAAAACCAAACTTGACCAGGCACCAACCAATGCTAAAAAATAAAACAACAAACCCCATAAAAGGTTGTCGATTTCAAACCAATACAACCCAACACAGGCAGCGGACCCCAAGTAACAATAAAACTGCATAAACCGTTTTTTGTTACCCATATAATCGGCAATACCAGAGAGAATAGGAGACCAAATCGCAATAAACATAAAGGCTAGGGCCGTTACATAGCTGATGAGCGCTGTGTTTTTAACCGACATACCAAACACTTCTAAATACGTTTCATCTGCGCATATATATCCATAGTAGAGTGGAAAAATAGCGGAAGAAATAACGAGAAAATAAACGGAATTTGCCCAATCGTATGAGGCCCAAGCGCTTAAAAGACGTTTGTCCCCTTTTTTGTGTGATGGCATATGTATTGTTTTCTCAAATAAACAAAAATGTTTCAAGACATAAAAAAAGATAAGCTTAAGTTTGTGTAATGAAAAAGGGAAAAAAGCTCAAGCAAGGAATGGCCGTACCCCTATGGTTGAAGCAATCGCTAAGGGTAATTGAAGGCATATCTCCTGAACTGGGCATGCGTGTTGCAGCCCATATTTTTTCAAAGCCCCTTAAATTTAAATTGCCCGAAAATGAGCGGATAGCGTTGGCACATTGCCTCCAAGCATGGGTTACTGTTCCAGAGATCAACGAAACCATTATGTGCTTTGAATGGAAAAACGAGGGCGAAAAGGTCCTGCTAGCTCACGGATGGAGCGGAAGGGGTACTCAACTCTATGCAATCGCAGTAAGCCTACACAAAAAAGGCTATCATGTGATTGCGTTTGATGCACCCGCGCACGGGAAATCCACAGGGAAAATTACCAATATGCTTCAATGGAGTGCCGCCATAAAGGCACTAAACAATCATTACGGTGCATTTGATATATACATTGGGCACTCGCTCGGCAGTATGGCTATTTTGAAGTATTGTGAACAGGTTTCAGAGGTCAAAAAAATCATCACCATTGGTTCTGGAGACCTAATGTGCACGATTTTTGATAGCTTCATTATGTCAGTAGGATTAACGCCTAAAACATCGGAACGCATGAAGACATATTTTGAAGACAAGTACAAGATTAAGATCAATGCATATGATGCGAGTCATGTTGTTCGCCAACAACAAACGCCAACGCTGATTATTCACGACGAAGACGACCGCGATATTGACGTAAGTTGTGCTAAAAACATACACAAGCAGCATCCCAACGCCACCTTGATGATTACCAAAGGACTTGGGCACCGCAGGATTCTACGTGACGAAAAGGTTATCCATAAAATAATATCATTTATACAAACACCATGAAAGCATTAGCATACCCCCTATTTTTGTGCCTCTTTTTTTCGCTACAAGCGTGCGCACAAGAACCTACAAAACAAAAAGGAACCGAAACCGCTCAAGACATGAAAAAAACAGACGCGTACTGGAAAGATAAACTCAATCCAGAAGCCTTTAGAATACTACGCCAAAAGGGAACAGAATATCCCCACACTGGCAAATACAACCTTCACTTTGACGAAGGTACCTACAGCTGTTATGCATGTAAAGAACCCCTCTTTGCAAGTGGCTCAAAGTTTAAGAGTGATTGCGGATGGCCGAGTTTTGATGCAGCCATTGAAGGAAAGATTAGGTATGAGAAAGACACCACCCATGGGATGGTGCGCACCGAAATCATCTGTAACAATTGTGACGGACACCTTGGTCACGTTTTCAACGATGGACCAACAGACACTGGGCTGCGCTATTGTGTGAATTCCGTATCCATCGATTTTAAATCTGATGACAAAGGCAAAGAATAGCCATCTGTTTCGTATTTTTGCCGAAACGTTACCAAATGAGCAAATACGACATCATTGTTTTAGGAAGTGGCCCAGGTGGATATGTTACCGCAATCCGCGCCTCGCAATTAGGGCTTAAAACAGCAATCGTTGAAAAAGAAAGTCTTGGAGGCGTATGCCTGAATTGGGGCTGTATTCCTACCAAAGCACTTATCAAATCTGCGCAAGTTTTTGAATACCTAAAACATGCCGAAGATTACGGACTAAAAGTTAAAGAATACGACAAAGATTTTGATGCGGTGGTCAATCGCAGTAGAGCTGTGGCGGACACCATGAGTAAAGGCGTTCAGTTTTTGCTAAAAAAGAACAAGATTGACGTTATTATGGGTTATGGCTCACTACTACCCGGCAAAAAAATACACGTAAAAGCTGAGGACGGCAGCGAACAAGAGTTATCTGCTCAAAACATCATCATTGCCACGGGAGCACGCTCACGCGAATTACCAAGCTTGCCTCAAGATGGCAAAAAGGTCATTGGGTATCGAAAAGCGATGACCCTAGAGAAACAACCTAAAAAACTTATCGTTGTTGGCTCTGGTGCCATTGGGGTAGAATTTGCCTATTTCTACAACGCCATGGGAACAGAAGTAACCCTAATTGAATACCTACCGCGTATCGTTCCTGTTGAAGATGAAGAAATCTCCAAACAAATGGAGCGCTCGTTTAAAAAGAGCGGCATCAAAGTCATGACCAGTGCGGAAGTCACCTCAGTGGATACTAGCGGTAAGGGAGTAAAAGCAACGGTTAAAACCAAAAAAGGCGAAGAAGTAGTGGAAGCAGACGTGGTACTTTCTGCAGTGGGTATTAAAACGAATATCGAAAATATTGGTCTTGAGACGGTTGGCATTGCTACGGATAGAGACAAAATTTTGGTAAACGATTTTTATCAAACCAATATCCCGGGGTATTTTGCCATTGGCGATATTACTGCGGGGCAGGCCTTGGCACACGTTGCTTCAGCAGAGGGAATCTTGTGCGTAGAGAAAATTGCAGGGCAGCACGTGGAACCCCTGGATTATGGTAACATACCCGGGTGTACGTATAGCAGCCCAGAAATTGCTTCTGTAGGGCTAACCGAAGCTCAAGCCAAAGAGCAAGGACTTGATATCAAAGTTGGAAAGTTTCCCTTTTCAGCATCTGGAAAAGCCCAAGCAAGCGGCACAGCAGAAGGATTTATAAAGGTTATTTTTGATGCCAAATATGGCGAGTGGCTGGGCTGTCACATGATTGGTGCTGGTGTAACTGATATGATAGCCGAAGCGGTATTGGGACGGAAATTAGAAACCACTGGGCATGAAGTCCTCAAGACAGTGCATCCGCACCCGACCATGAGTGAAGCTATGATGGAGGCCGTCGCAGATGCCTATGACGAAGTTATCCACCTTTAAAGATTAAAAGGTCTTATGAAAAAAAATATTGTCATCACAGGTGTTTCATCTGGAATTGGGCGTGATGCCCTACGCCTGCTGCACCAAAAAGGCTATCACATTTACGGAAGTGTGCGCAAAGAAGCAGATGCCAAATCGCTTACGGAAGCATACCCGCAGCGTTTTACCCCACTGATTTTTGATGTTCAAGATCAAGATGCAGTAAACCAAGCGGCTAAGCGTGTTTTTGAAGCATGTGATCGCATAGATGCACTCATCAACAATGCAGGCGTTGCTGTTCCGGGGCCGTTGCAATTTGTTACAGAAGCAGATTTTGAAAGACAGATGGATATCAACCTAAAGTCTGTACGGCGTATCACCAATACGTTCTTACCCCTACTCGGGACCGCGCCTGATTTTAAGGGACCGCCAGGAAGAATCATCAACGTCAGTTCTATATCTGGATTGTTCAGTTCTCCGTTCAACGGCGTTTATTCAATCTCAAAACACGCCTTGGAAAGCATGACAGACGTTTACAGAAGAGAGCTGCGGCGTTATGGCATAAAAGTGATGGCCATTGAACCAGGGCCCATTAAGACAAAGATTTGGGGCAAAAACCTAAACAGCATGGCCCAATTTGCAGACACTGACTACTACGATATCTTGCAAAAAGCTGATAAAATGATTGAAAATACAGAGAAAAATGCCCTGCCTGTAGCCCGGACGTCAAATGTCATCCTAAAATGCATAACCAAAAAGCACCCCAAAACACGCTATATCGTTCACAAGAATGCGTTTGTATTTAAAATAGTGGCAAACTACCTGCCAGATAAGTTGGTGGATTGGTTTATTCAAAGATCCTTTTCATTAGGAAACCGTCATCGTCCTGTATAATTATTTAGCAGTAAAGCTTTCGATTGCCAAGCGGTACACATCCAGGCCAAAACCGAGGATTAAGCCCCTAGCATTGGGTGTGATAAAAGAGGTGTGGCGAAAATCTTCACGAGAGAAGGTGTTTGAAATATGAACCTCCACCACTGGAGTTTCTATGGCTTTTATAGCATCGCCAATACCAACAGAGGTGTGCGTATAAGCACCTGCATTGAGGATGATCCCATCCGTAGAAAAGCCCTCTGCGTGAAGTGCATCGATTAGTTCCCCTTCGATATTGGATTGTATATAGGCAATATCAATATTGGGGTAGCGCGCTTTGAGCGCTTCTAAATACCCTTCAAAACCTTGTGAACCGTAAATTTCAGGCTCGCGTTTGCCAAGTAAATTAAGGTTTGGTCCGTTGATGATGGTAATCTTCATATGATATTTTGCTCAAAACTAATAAACTCTAGTCAATCAATCCGTATTTTTGGGTATGCAATGGGAAAAAGCTTTGGAAGACTATGGCTATTATTTGCGCTTAGAGCAAGGATTGTCCGAGAACACCATCGAAGGATATCAGTTTGATGTAAAGCGCCTTATGCGCTATTGCGAAAATTTAGACAACAACAATAAACCCCAGAATGTAGATGCGGATTCCCTTAAGGATTTTGTCTATCAACTTTCAAAAGAGGTGCAGCCCACCAGCCAATCGCGTATACTTTCTGGCCTAAAGGGGTTTTTTGGGTATTTGGAACTGGAAGGCTACCGAAAAGACAACCCTACGCTATTACTAGAAACACCCAAAACACGAAAAACATTTCCAGACACCCTAGCCGTTGAAGAAGTAGATGCACTGATTCAATCCATAGATAAGGACAGCAGACACGGCATGCGCAATCATTGCATATTGGAATTGCTTTACAGCTGTGGACTACGCGTCAGTGAATTAACCGAGCTCAAATGTTCTGACCTCTTTTTTGAAAAAGGTGTCATACGCGTAAAGGGAAAGGGTGATAAACTGCGTTGGGTACCCATAGCCGACAGTACCATAAAACTGATTAGCGCATATGAATTACGTCACAGGTTCAAGGCTGCGGCAAGGGGATTTGAAGATATCTTGTTTTTAAACAACAGGGGCAAATCCATAACAAGAGTGATGGTATATACCATCGTCAAGCGGGCTGCGGTATTGGCCAACATCAACAAGAACATCAGTCCACACACACTACGACACTCGTTTGCGACACATTTGGTCGAAAATGGAGCAGACATTCAATTGGTACAGCATATGATGGGACACGCCAGCATTACCACTACAGAACGCTATATTCACATGAGTCAACGACACCTAAAAGATGCCATTTCAAAATTTCATCCGAGATCAAGCTGAGACCATCATACGGAATCCCTCTCCATGGATATTGCTGATTTCAATATTTGCGTCCACCTTTAAGTGCTTACGGAGTTTAGCAATATAAACATCCATGGAGCGAGAGGTAAAATAGGTGTCATCTTTCCAAATCTTTTTTAAAGCCAGTTCTCGAGGCATCAAATCATTGAGGTGCAGTGCAAGCAAGTGCAATAATGCGCCTTCTTTGGGAGACAACTTAACAGGCGGATTCTTTTCAAAAGACAATTCACGCAGCTTCGCATTAAAGGAAAACCGACCAATTGTAAAGAGGTGGTTGGCTTTGTCCAAATTGACTACTTGTTGTCCCATGCGTTGGAACATGGCTTTCATTTTCAACAGCAGCACATCCGAATCAAAGGGTTTGGTCAAATAGTCGTCTGCTCCGATATTATATCCCTTAACAACATCGTCTTTCATGGACTTGGCGGTTAAAAATATGATGGGTACTCCAGCATCTGTCTTGCGTATTTCCTTAGCTAAGGTAAAACCGTCCTTATAAGGCATCATCACGTCTAGCAAACAAATATCGAAACTTCCCTTATTAAACTTTTCACCTCCTTCAACTCCGTTGCGGGCAAGTGTTACATCAAAATCATTAATTTCTAAAAAATCACGAAGAATGCTTCCAAAATTTTGGTCGTCTTCAACCAATAAAACTTTTTTCTTTTCCCTGATCATAATTTGTGTTTAAGCGGAAAACGCACTGTGAAAGTACTTCCTTTTTTAAGTTGACTTTTTACATATATCGTGCCATTGTGCAATTCAACGATACGCTTAACGTAAGAAAGTCCCAATCCATGTCCCTTAACGGTGTGAATATCGCCAGACTCCTGCCTGTAAAAACGGTTAAAGACCTTTCGCTTAACATTGTTGCTCATTCCTATTCCTTTATCCTGAACAGTCACGGTAAAGGCTTCGTTGGTGACGCTGGTTATCAAGTCTATTTCAACTATGTCGTCAGAATACTTGATGGCATTTTCCAAAAGGTTGACCCAAACATTGGTCATGTGAGATTCTGATATCGGAAGTTTGATTTGCATGGGATCTAAAGACACGTTGAGCGTTCCCTCGCGTTGATCTACCAAAAGACGCACATGCTCAATGGCGGTCTTTATCGCCGTGTGGGGGTCGATTAGCGTGGTGGTAAGCTCCAACTCACGTCTGTCTAACCTCGAAATTTGCAATACATTCTCAACCTGAGTATTCATTCGTCTACTCTCATCACGAATAAGACTAAGGTATTGCGTAACCTTATTGGGTTGCTTGGCAATGGCCGAAGTTCCCAAGGCATCTAATGCCAACTGAATGGTCGCAATGGGCGTTTTAAACTCATGCGTCATATTATTGATGAAATCCGTTTTTATTTCTGAAATCTTCTTTTGTTTCAAGGCTTGAAAAAAGGTGATAGCAAACACAGTAATCAAAACAACTGTAAACAAAACAGAAAGCGCAATAGAGCTAAAAACAGATGACCTTAGGAAAGCTGTCTTTTCTGGAAAAATAAGACGCAATTCATACTTACTTAAACCATTTTCATCAACAAAAAGGGGCATTCTGTAAGTAGTTTTATTGATATTCTGAAGAAACTGATTCGTGCCTAAACTAGACATACGATTGCCCTCAAAAACACGGAATTCAAAACCAACATCAATATCACGAAGCAAAAGCTCCTGTCCTAATAGCAATTCCAGCTCAAAGGTGCTGACACGCTTTTCGATGACCTTGGTGGCTGCGATGTCCATAAAGATACTTTCGTACTTGGCCTTATCCATAGAAGACAAACGCTCAATACGTTGGATGCGTTCAGAAGCAGACATCCTATTGATGGTTCCCTCAACATCTTCTTCTAGAACGGTTGTTGCTTTAACACTGCGGTAATCCAGTATGGGCGTGGAATCATAAGAGGCAGGATCAAACAGCTCTGGGAATATCCCATAGGAGTCTTCAATAATACCTCTCGAAACCAAAAGGGTTTTGTTGTCTAAGGTGGAACGGTCAATATATTGAAATACTTCCGTCAGTTGGGATGCTTTTGGAGAGCCGAGACTATCCATAATTTTTTGGGTAGCGCTGATATAGTCACGTAACTCACGCTCTTTGATTTGCTCTGAAACGGCAGCCAAGGCATTGTTAACGCTCAATGAAAATTGGCGCTCTCGGTTGGAAAGATTGGTTTGTATCCAAAAAATCTGCACCACAATAATGCCCAGTAGGGATAGTGCCATGAGTGCAATCAATATGCTAAACAAGCGCTTTTTCATTCGAATGAAATATAAGGGAGTTTAATTTTATGCACTAGGTTTAGCTGTTATTTGAAATACAAAAATACACAACCTTTGCGAAAACGTTCAAGCGCGCATCAACTGCAGGTGCAGCTTACGCACCTGATCGGCAGTTTTGTCAAGGGTAGCGTTGTGAATAAGCATATCGGTCAAGGGTTGCTTTTGTTCATCAGTCCATTGGTGCATCATCCGCTTACGTATGGCTGCTTCCGTTGCACCGTCTCTAGTTTTCACCCGTTGTATGCGTGAGGCCTCGGGACTAATAACTAAAATAACGCCGTCAAACCTATCTTGTTCCCCCAATTCAAATACGAGAGGAAATTCATAAACGGTATAGGGGGCATCTTGCGCCTGTTGCCAGTTTGCATAAGCTGCTCGAGCGGCAGGGTGCACCAGGGCGTTGAGTTGCTGTAATTTTTCATTATTGCCAAAAACTTGCTCAGCAATAAATGGCCGGTTCAGCTTGCCTTTTACATATGAGGCTTCGCCAAATAACGCTGTGATTTTAGCTTTAATAGCTGCATCCTGCTCCATTGCCATTTTGGCAGAATCATCTGCTGAAAAGGTGGGCACACCCAGTTCGCCGAAAAGTGCAAGTACAGTTGATTTACCACTGCCTATACCACCCGTAAGTGCGTAATGCTTCATTCTGATATGAGATAAGAAACCGTCGGTGGTGTTATTACAATTTGTTTGGAATTGTCAGGTAACCCAGAGATGACGACAGGAAATTGTCCAGTGGTTGTTTTTTCGTAAACCACTTCTGCGCGAAAATCTCGCGCATTGATGGTTTTTAAACTGGATAGGGGTGCTGCAAATTTCAATGCAACGGATGTTGACGTCAATTCAATATCCATTGTGTTGGGCGCATTGGTAATGGTTATGGGCAGCATAAAAGAGACGTCTGAATAGCGATCAACAGTTCCCCGCACCTCTATTTCGTTAGTATTCCATCTAGCCAAAGCTGCAATAGAATCCAAAAGGACTGCCTTGAGCACGAAGTCTTCTTTAATACTATCATCGCTTAAAAGCTTAAAAATGGCGGTATCCAAGCGCTTAAGGTTCTCTTTACCTCCGCTTGCAGTCACTTGATTCAAATTGAATTGCATGGGAGATGTCAATTGATACCCCTCTGCGAAAGCAGGAGGCGCTGCCAAGGCAGGTGTAAAGGATTTTACAACAGCTGCGGTCAGTGGCAATAATATGGTGTTATCAACAAAGCCATTAAGGTCATTTCGGCTGGGAAACTGTTGCCTGTAACTGTTGGCTAAATACTGGGTGCTTAACAAGGGCTTATCTAAATCTAGTGCTGGTAATTCATCCGTAAAAAGCACCAACTTACGTGGGAACAGCCGTCTGTATAAAATAGAAAAACCGGAAGCGGACATACTTGCATCTACATGCAACTGTTTTTCCAATAAAATAACAGCCGTTGCATCGTTTTCTATTTCAACGTGAACAGGAACAACAGCGGTATATTTTTCGGACAAGGCGCTAATTACCCATATAAGTGCTGCAAAAAGCAGAAACAAAAGCCCCTGCTTTGAGCCTAAAAACCGCACCTTATAACTTTTCTGTTGTTTGGCCATGGTTGTTTTTTATTCGTCCTCGAACACTTGCATAACGGCATCGCTGACGCCCATATTGGAGAAACCGCCGTCGTGAAACAAGTTTTGTAGGGTTACTTTTCGGGTTAAATCCGAAAACAGGGTAACCGTATAGTTGGCGCAGTCGAGTGCAGAGGCATTGCCCAATGGAGACATTTTTTCTGCATAAGAAATAAAGCCATCAAATCCTTTAACACCTTTGCCTGCTGTTGTGGGTGTGGGGGACTGTGAGATGGTATTGACACGAACCTTTTTATCTCTACCAAAGAAGTATCCAAAGCTACGCGCAACAGACTCCAAAAAGGCCTTGTTATCTGCCATGTCATTGTAATCTGGAAAAACGCGCTGTGCAGCCATATAGGAAAGGGCTACAATGCTTCCCCATTCGCTCATGGCATCTTGCTTGTAAAGCACTTGCATTACCTTGTGAAAGGAACCGGCAGAAACATCCCAGCCCTTTGCGGTCCAATCGTATTTTTGGTCGGTGTAGGAACGTCCTTTACGTACATTGACAGACATGCCAATGGAGTGCAATACAAAATCTATTTTGCCCCCAAGTACTTTGACAGACTCGGTCACCAAATGTTCTAAATCTTCCAAGGAAGTAGCATCGGCAGGGATAATGGTTGAGCCGGTTTTTTCAGCCAGTTGGTTGATGGTTCCCATACGCATGGCTATTGGTGCATTTGTCAACACAAAGCGCGCACCTTCTTCGTGTACACGCTCTGCCGTTTTCCAAGCAATGGAATTTTCGTCCAGTGCGCCAAAAATAATACCTCGTTTTCCTTTAAGTAATCCGTAACTCATAGTTGTAATTTAAATTATACGTTTCGCAACTCACGTGCATGCAAACGGGCAGACGCCTTTACGTCTTTTCCACTGAGCATTTCAGCAAGTTCTTCAATTCTTTGTTCTTCATCAAGTGGGGTTAAAAATGTTTGTGTAGACGCCCCTACCACTGTTTTATAAACTTTGTAATGGGCATCAGCCAAAGCTGCTATTTGCGGCAAGTGCGTAATGGAAATCACCTGCATATGGCGACTCATTTCATGCATACGCTTGCCCATGGCTTTTGCCATTTCGCCAGACACGCCTGTGTCAATTTCATCTAAAATCAAAGTTGGAAGTTGGTATTTTTCAGCCACAATGGATTTAATAACAAGCATGATGCGAGACAGTTCACCACCAGAGGCAACCTTATTCAATGGCGCAAAGTCAATGCCTTTGTTGGCCGAGAACAACAGAGCTGCTTCCTCAACACCATTGGCCGTGGGGGCATCTAGGTGATTAAGCACTATGGAAAATTGTACATGCTCCATACCCAAATCACGTGAGCGTTTGGCAAGTGCCTCGGCGAGGGGGTTACACGCTTGTTGCCGTTGACTGCTCAACGTTTTTGCTGCAGCGTCCAAAGCAGTTTTAGCAAGTGCTACTTGTTTGGATCGGGTTTCGATCTGTTCATCCAAAGCTTCGGCACCTTCGCATAGCTGCTGCAAATGTGTGCGTTTTTCAATAAGCCCCGCTGCGTCTGAAACATGGTGTTTTTGACACAGGTGGTGAAGCGTACTTAACAACTCCTCTACTTGTTGTAAACGAGCTGGATCGTCTTGTACCGACTCGCCCAAGTGTTGCGTTTCAGAAATAATATCGGAAAGTTCAATCCGCACACTTGATATGCGCTCATAAAGCGATTGGTATGCAGCGCCAAGGTTTGCTATTTTATCCAATAACTGGGAAATGCTAATCATTTGGTCTTGAACACCTAGACCGTCTTGGGTGCTGATTGAAACCACCTCTGCAAGAGCAGACCTAAGACCCGTCGCGTTTTTAAGCACCTGTACCTCTTCTTCCAAAGTGGCTATCATGTCGGGCGATAGGCTAAGCTGTTCCAGTTCGTTGAGTAAAAACTTGTGGTAGTCTAAGGCTTCACCGGACTGACGTTGACGTACTCTTAAACTTTCGAGCGCTGCAGTGGAAATATGCCAATGCTTAAATGACGCTTTGTATGCAGCAAGCGACTTCGCATTATCGCCATAGGCATCAATGAGATTGAGGTAAAACGCTGGGTCGGTAAGTTGTATGGTTTGCCGTTGGGTATGAATATCCACCAAAGCGTTCCCCACGGTTCTAAGGGCATCCAAAGTAACGGGGGTATCATTGATAAAAGCACGTGACTTCCCAGTTGCACTCAACTCGCGCCGGATGAGGGTGTGCCTTTCCTCGTCCAAATCTAGTTGGTGAAAAATGGTTTTTAACTTGTGCTTGTCCATGTCAAAAGTGGCTTCCACAATACATTTTGACGCATTTGCACGTATGGTAGATAAATCGGCTCGTTGCCCAAGTATGAGGGATAAGGCTTGTAACAAAATGGATTTTCCAGACCCTGTTTGCCCTGTAAGAATAGACAAACCACTGTCAAAAGAGACCTCTAGGTCTTCTATGAGTGAAAAGTTTTTAATGGACAAAGAAAGTAGCACAGTTGTATGTTGTCGTTACTTCAAATATAATGCGTTTATGTCACTTAAAGCCATGAAGTTATTAACGCTTGATGCTGCTCCAGTAGCCAGACATGCTAGGTACAAATCGGTTTAAAAAACGAAGCAGTGCTTTGGTCTCAACTTCTGGGCCATCGCTAAAGAGCTGACTTATCTCTTCGGCTTTGGCATCAAAGAAGGCTTGAATCAAATAGGCATTTGGCTGTCGACGCATAAGGTTCTCTAGGGTAATCAACTGCGCAGCAATAGTTTCCTTAGCTTCTTTGGGTGTGTCCGTCATGGTATCCAAACCCTTCCTGTGGTAGGAGTAAACAAGGTTTCTAAAGTCGTTAAAAGCGGTTGACGATAGTGCGTCAATAATATCATATCGACCGTTCTGACCCTGATTGGCTTGCCAGCCTTGTGCGTTGCTTGCTTGTGCTGCGTTGGCAATGGTGCGTGCCCGCTCAAAATAGGCTGTGCCGCCCAGAGGAGAAAAGCTATCCATCTCCATACCAATGACCAAATTTATATAATACGACAGCACCGAAATAAGATTGTTGTTATAGCGATTCACGTCGTAGTAGAACGGTTGAAACTCTTGATAGGTAAAACCAAAAGATTCATCAAAAAAATTAACCAGCGGTGAGTTATAGTTGGTATTATAGACCAAGCGTCCTGATTGTACCTGTAAGCTTGCAGCAAATGAATTGTTATTGACACTAGAAATAGTAAGTAACATTTCAATGTCTATTTCAGCGGCATTCATCTCGCGACTAGACGTCCATTTGGTATTGTTGAGAAAATCCTGGGCTGCTTTCTTTAGTGTTTTGACAGGATTGATGTTGGTTTGATCAACCAAATCGCTGTTAACCTTAAGGGTTACACGCACAGCCTGCCCCCACGAAAGTGTACTGAAAACAAAAACAAAAAATAAGGCTTTAAGATTCATCGAACATATTTTTAAGGTGATCCATCACGTCCAAAGCAACTTCTTGCTTGGATTTAAGGGTATAATGTACGGCTTCTTTGTTGGCTTGTAAAAAAGAAATTTTATTGGTGTCGTGACCAAAACCTGCGCCGTCATCTGCGAGTGAATTGACAACAATAGCATCAAGGTTCTTGCTTGCTAGTTTTTTCTGAGCGTTTGCCAAGGCATCTTGGGTTTCCAGGGCAAAACCTATCAAGAGTTGATTCTTTTTCTCATCCCCGAGTTTTGAAAGTATATCGAGTGTTGGCACCAGAGACAAGGAGGGTATACCTGCTTGCTTTTTAATTTTTTGGTGGGCTTGTTCCGTTGGCTGAAAGTCTGCAACAGCAGCAGCCATAATAAGTGCATCGGCATTGGCATACACGTCCATACAGGCGGCTAGCATCTCAGCAGCCGTGGTAACTGCTACAGCTGAAACATTGGGGTGTTTGGTATTTCCAGCGGTGGGTCCACTGATTAAGGTAACGTCAGCACCTTGTTGTGCGGCAGCATTGGCTAAGGCATATCCCATTTTTCCTGAGGAGTGATTACCAATAAAACGCACAGGATCTATGGGTTCGTATGTTGGGCCAGCAGTAATGACAATTTTTTTGCCAGACAGCGGTGATTTAGATATAAAATAATCTTCTAGTATGGCGACTATTTGCTCGGGCTCTTCCATTCGACCTTCGCCCTCTAGTCCGCTAGCTAAGGGGCCAGAAGTTGCAGGTATTAATATGTTGCCGTTAGCAACCAAGCGAGTGATATTGTCTTGATTGGCAGGATGATTGTGCATGTCCAAATCCATTGCTGGCGCAAAAAAGACGGGACATTTTGCGGATAGATAGGTTGCCAAAAGCAAGTTGTCTGCTGCGGCAGTTGCCATTCTAGCGAGGGTATTGGCAGAGGCGGGTGCAATGAGCATTGCATCTGCCCAAAGACCTAGAGAAACGTGGTTGTTCCATACGGCATTGTCGTTGTCTTCTTGTGTGAAAGAAGTAAGGACTTCACGATCTGTAAGGGTAGACAGCGTAAGGGGGGTAACAAATCCCTTTGCTGCTTCGGTCATGACAACCTGGACGTTGGCTCCTACTTTGACAAGCAATCGGGCAATGGTCGGCGTTTTGTAGGCCGCAATACTCCCCGATATTCCGAGTAAGATTCGCTTGTCATGCAAGATAGACATGACTATTCGCTTGCGTCAGCGTCCGTGTGACGGTAGTAAATCTTTTCTTGAAGCCATTGCTCAATTGCGATAGCGTGTGGCTTTGGCAGCTTTTCGTAAAACTTAGAAACTTCTATCTGTTCTTTGTTTTCGAAAATTTCCTCTAAACTTTCGGTTGGTGTAGCAAATTCTTCCAATTTCTCGAACAACTCTGTTTTGATGTCCTCATTGATTTGCACGGCACGTCTTGCCATGATTGAAATACTCTCGTAGATATTGCCCGTTGACGCATCTATTTCGTTGCGATCATATGTTTTTGTAGTAAGTGCGGCTTCTGTGCTTTTTAGGTCCATGCGAAAAATTTAATTGGATGCAAAAGTAAGGATTTCTTGCTCAATATCTTCCAAGAGTTTTTGAGCATCCTCCATATGTGTTGATTCTGGGTACAAACGCTTGAAGTTTTCAAATTTAGATTTGGCGTCTTCAAGGCGATTTTCCTTCTTATACGCAACGCTATTGATGGCTAGTGTGGCCGCCGCAGAGAACTGAACAAAAAGGGCACCTTCACGGAATGAAGTACCGGGGTTGTCTGCAATAAAATTATCTAACGCTTTCATTGCGGCTTTATAATCTCGTATGGTATGGTACTGTTTGGCGGTTTCAAATCCTTTCCTTTCTGTCTTGATACGCAATTCTTGTACCATGGCATTAGCGCGTTCCATGCGTTCACTTTCAGGGTAGCGGTTAATAAACTCTTGGAGTTTATCCAAAGCCTCGTACGTATCGGTTTGATCTAAACTGAAGTTTGGAGAGGTCATATAATAAGCATGCGCCATCAAAAAATAGGCTTCATCAGCCTTCTGGCTTTTGGGATAAGCTTTTACAAAAGTTTCAAATTCATAGGCCGCCAAAATATAGTTTTTGGTTTCCAATAGCGCATTTGCATAGAAGAAAATGATACGTTCTGCCTGTGGCTTACCTCTGTATGATACCTTTAACTGTTCGTAAAGCTGTGCTGCTTTGCGGTATTTTCCATCCTCATAAAGCGATTGAGCAAGTTTGTTTTTTACCCCAAGATTTTCGGATTTCAGTGCTTTTTGATAATCACTACAACCTACTACTAAAAAAAGTAGGCCTACAACTAAATAATTTGGTAATTTCATGGTGGCTAATTTAATTAAAACGTTTTACATAGAAAGCGCATGTGCACATCTTATTTACGGGCACTCCTTATCCTATTCGCTTTTCAAATCGTCGCAGGACAAGAAGAACCAAGTCCGCCCGATTGGGGAATACACCTCGGTTATGCCACACAGCAAGCCTTTCCGTTTAATAGTGAAGACTACAAACTTACCCAGCAGCACATCTTGGGACACCTAAGGTTACAACAATATCAACTAGGCGGTTTTAAAGTAGACGTCTTGAGTGAATTGGGCTACTATTTTTCAAAACACCAACTCCGCAACAAGTGGTTTACCACAACATCATTCTTCGATGATTTTCCAAACGATTTTCAAGAAAAAATGTTGACAGAAAAAAATATCCATCAGCTGGCGGCGCATTTGGGAGTAAGCCTCAATTGGTTTATAAATCCCAAAATAGCTGTATTTGGATACGGTTCTATTGGACCTATGTGGACCTCACAGCTAACAGAGCGTTTGGCGGCTGGATTTGCCTTTTCCGACAATATAGGCTTGGGCGTGAAGGTGAAATACAAGGAACATTTCTGGGTAAGCTGCACGTTGGTAATAAGACATGAGTCCAATGCTGATATTACGTTTCCAAATTCAGGACACAACAGCGTTGGTTTCAGGTTGGGGTTGGTGTTTAATTGAGCTTGCTTACATAAGGCTGCAAGGCAGCTACAAGTGCATCCGTAGGCTTAACCAAAGGAAGCCTCAAGTTGGCCTCACAAAGTCCAAGTAATTGAGAAACAGCCTTGATTCCAGCAGGGTTTCCTTCTTGATACAGCAAATCTATAATAGGCTTGAATTGCTGATTGATTCGCGTTGCCTCAGCTTCGTTTTTTTCTAAAGCCAAATCCATCCCGTGTTTAAACGCTTTTGGAAAGCCACCGGCAATTACAGAAATAACGCCGTCCCCACCCAGAAGGGTTAGTGGAATTGCGGTTTCATCATCACCTGAAAAAACCAAGAAATCTGTTGGGCGTTGCGCTATGATTTCTGCACCCTGCTCCATATTGCCACTCGCATCCTTAACCCCAACAATGTGTTTTGCATCGCGGGCAATACGCACCGTGGTCTGGGCAGTCATGTTAACACCTGTTCTTCCAGGAACGTTGTACATAAATAAAGGTAAAGGTGTTACGGCATCCAAGGCCATATAATGCTGATACAGTCCTTCTTGACTAGGACGATTGTAATAAGGCGTTACAGATAGAATGGCATCAAATCCAGTAGTGTCTAACGTCTGAAAGCGCTCAACTAGTGAACGGGTACAATTGCCGCCAACACCCATAATCAACGGAACGCGTTGTTTGTTTTCACGCACAAAAGTGGCAAAAACAGCCTGGGTTTCATCATTGGTCAGCGTAACGGATTCGCCCGTCGTTCCCAAAGCCACAAGAAAATCAATACCGCTATCAATCAAAAAGTGAATGATGCGGGCAAGGGCGTCGTGATCAACGGAACCGTCTGCACAAAAAGGGGTAATAACCGCTACTCCTGTAGATTTGACTGTTAGCTTATGCATGAGGGTTTATTTTATTATAATAATTTTTAAGATCGCTTAAAAACCCGCCAAAATCCAATCGTGTGGGTAGCACCAAATCGTTCAATCTAGTATCCATACAAGACGGACCTATGCGAAAAGAGGCTTTGAGTTGTGCAGAAAAAGAAGCCAGTGAAAGGGTACTGTGCTGCACAAAATGGATGGCAATGTCGTAAGGCTGTAACAGCACAAATTTTAAATCATCTTCGGCGATTCTACCACGCCAGTCCAAACTTTTAGGATGCAAGTGAGGCTTGGGCAAACCTTCAAGCATTTTTTTATTTAAATGAAAATAGACACGCTCGATTGTTTTATATTCTGGGGAAAAAAAATCAATCATGTCTTTAAACTGTGCTTCTGTAATATCTAAATCCGCATCGTGGACAAAAACCATACGACCTATTGTTGCAGGCTTAACTCCTACCCTGCTATCGAGTAGACTGAGTTGCTGTTTTACGGTACGTTTGGCAAAAAAATTCATTGTTGCAAAAGTAGTGTTTTCGTAAGAGGTGGTTGCATGACCACAACAATATATTATAAAAAACTAACGGTTTGTTACAAACACAACATTAAGATCCTATAAGCGCATCAAATTCTTGCTCAGAAATGATGCGAACACCCAAACTTTCGGCCTTGGTTTTCTTGGCAGGACCCATCTTTTCTCCGGCCACCAAATAGGTAGTATTTTTTGAAATGGAAGAAGCAATCTTTCCGCCATGCTGTTCGATAGTTGCCTTTAGTTCGTCTCTGGAATACTTGCTAAAAACACCCGACACCACAAAGCGCATATCGGCCAGTGTGGTTGAAGTGGGTTGAGACAAAACAGCTGCTTCAAGTTGTACGCCCGAAGCGCGTAATTGTGAAATGACAAAAAGGTTGTCGACATCTTGAAAAAAAGCAACCACACTTTGAGCAATACGTGTTCCGATTTCATCAACAGCTTCCAAGGCTTCGACATCGGCTTGCATTAAGGCATCAATAGAACCAAAGTGCTGTGCCAACTTTTTGGCAACAGTTTGACCCACATAGCGAATACCCAAACCAAACAACACACGGTGGAAGGGTATGCTTACAGAAGCGGCAACGGCTTGCACAATGTTCTGTGCCGATTTTTCAGCCAAGCGTTCCAGTGATATAAGGTCAGCCTCAGTAAGGGCATATAAATCCGCATAGCTGTTGATGCGGTTGTTTTTTATGAGCAGTTGTATGGTTTCGGCACCCAGCCCGTCAATATCCATGGCTTTTCTGGAAATAAAGTGCGCCACACGACCCACACGTTGCGGCAAGCAGCCAGCTGCATTTGGACAGTAGTGCTGTGCTTCTTCGGGATTTCGTTTTAATGGGGAGCCACAAGATGGACAGTTGGTTGCGTATTCGATGGCTTGGCTGTTGGGCAAACGCTTGCTGTGATTGACCGAGGTAATCTTAGGAATAATCTCGCCACCTTTTGCTACAGAAACGGTATCGTTGCGGTGGAGTCCGAGTTCTGCAATAAAATCTGCGTTGTGTAAGGACGCCCGCTTGACGATGGTACCGCCCAGCAACACGGGTTTTAGTTGCGCCACAGGCGTTATGGCGCCTGTGCGGCCTACTTGGTAAACCAAATCTTCCAGTTGGGTTTCAACCGCCGCTGCTTTAAACTTATAGGCCATGGCCCAACGGGGTGATTTGGCTGTGTAGCCCAGTTGCTCTTGGTATGCCAATTGGTTTACTTTAACCACTACCCCATCAATTTCGTAGGGCAAGCTACTGCGCGCTTGTTCCCAGTGATCCAAAAAAGCAAACACCTCCTGCATGTTGTGGGCATGTACAAAATGTTCGGGCACATAAAAACCCCATCTTTTGGCTGCTTGCAGCGATGCCAATTGGGTTTGAAATAAGGTTCTGTCCGTAACAATTTGGTAGAGAAAACAATCCAAGGGGCGGGCTGCCACCAAGGTGCTGTCTTGCAATTTTAAACTACCCGACGCCGTGTTTCTTGGGTTCATGTAGGGTTCTTCGCCTTGGGCGATGCGTTGTTTGTTCATTTGTTCAAAACCTGCCAATGGCAAAATAATTTCTCCTCGTATGGCAAAGCGTTGCGGCACGTCAGAAGCTACAATTTGCAAGGGAACACTGTGAATGGTTTTGATGTTTTGAGTTACTTCATCGCCTTGAAAACCGTCGCCGCGCGTAAGGGCTTGCACCAGCTTCCCGTCTTCATAGGTCAGGCTGATTGAAGCCCCGTCGTATTTCAACTCACAGGTATAATCCAAGGATGCCACGCCTAAGTTTTTACACATTCGTTGCTCCCAATCCAACAAATCCTGTCTGTTATAGGAGTTGTCCAATGAGTACATACGCTGTTCGTGGGCAATGGTGTTAAAGGTTTTGGTTACGGCACCACCCACGCGCTGAGTGGGTGAATTGGCATCAAAAAGTGCGGGGTTTGCATCTTCAAGCGCTTGGAGTTCGGCCAGCATTTCATCGAATTCACGATCAGAAATCACTGGCGCATCTTCTATATAATAGCGTCGGTTGTGCTCGTGTAGCTCAGTCCTTAATGCATGTATTTTTTCTGCTGTATTCATCGGTATTGTGCACGTATAAACCGTGGGTTTGTCCTAAAATCGTTTCGAAGTACAATATCGGAAAATCCTGCTTGTGTTAAAAGCAAATGAAGTGTTTTCATAAGCGGTGCGTGTCCTTCTAAATAAATACCCCCCTTGGCATTTAGCTGCTTGGTTGCATAATTGATGATGTGTGTGTAGTGTTTTAGCGGGGATGCCCCTGGAACAAAAATGGCGTGCTCAGGTTCTCGTAACACATGTGCTGCGGTATGTGCTTTTTCGGATTCGGGTACATAGGGTGGGTTGGACACAATAATGTCCCAATTGGTGTTGGGTAATTGTGCACCCAAAATATCAACAACTTCAAAATTGACGGATAGGCTGTTTTTTTTGGCATTGTGCCTGGCTGCTGCCAAGGCATCCAAATCAACATCCCAAGCTGTTACTTTCCAGTTTGGGCGCGCTTTCTTTATGGCTATTGCCACACAACCACTGCCTGTTCCGATGTCCAGTACACGAAGGGGTGCTTCATTATCGTGAGTAGCCAACAACCAATGCACCAGTTCTTCTGTTTCGGGTCGGGGAATAAGCACGCGTTCGTCTACATCAAGTGTAAGACCAGCAAACATAACGGTACCTATTATATATTGTATGGGTATATTTTCTTGAAGGGCTGATAGTGCGGCTTGGAATTGCGCTTTTTTTTCAGGGGACAATACTTCATTGAGATTGAGTACAACCTGAGCGGGTGTGAAATCCAAATAGGCTTCACACAACATTTCAACGTGCATACCAATTTCATCTTGGGTGTACTGCGGTGAAAGTAACTTCAGAAATTGTGCTCTAATTTTTTTTACTGTCAAAGTGGGTCAATTGTAAATGAAATCTGCTTCGCAAGGAGATATTTGATATTTTTGCTAAAATACACATTCCCGTTGCATCCAACCCACGATAATTTTATGCGTCGCTGTTTGGTCCTGGCTCAAAAGAGCTTTGGACACACCTATCCCAATCCCATGGTGGGCGCAGTAGTGGTTAGGGATGGGAAAATTATTGGTGAGGGCTGGCATCAAAAAGCCGGGGATACACATGCCGAAGTAAACGCCTTAGCCAAGCTCTCACCCAATGAGTTGGATGGCGCTACTTTATATGTTAACCTTGAACCCTGCTCACATCACGGCAAAACACCTCCCTGTTGTGATTTGGTTTTGGCTAAGGGCATCAAAAAAGTAATCATAGGCGCAACAGACCCAAACCCAAAGGTGGCCGGACGTGGCATTGCAGCACTAAAAGCGGCAGGCGTTGAAGTAATCAGCGGTGTATTGGAAGATGACTGTTTGGAATTGAATAAACGCTTTTATTGCTTCCATACCAAAAAGCGTCCGTATATTATATTGAAGTGGGCACAATCGGCAGACGGCTATATGGCGCCAGCAGATGACAAGAAAGGTGAGGTGTTTTGGATTAGTGATGCAGATAGCCAGCAACTGGCGCATCGTTGGCGAGCAGAAGAACACGCCATATTGGTGGGCAGGAAAACGGTGGATGATGACAACCCAAAACTAACCACAAGAAAATGGACAGGCAACAATCCGATACGATTGGTCATTGACCCCAACAACAGCATAGATGCCAACGCAGCGGTGTTAAATGGAGCTGCGAAAACTGTGGTTTTCAACAACAGCGTCAATAAAAGAGAAGCAAATGTCAATTGGGTTGCGATAACGAAAACGGAAATGATAAAAGGCATCCTGAGTTGGTGCTTTGCAAATGAAATTCAATCCATCATGGTTGAGGGCGGAGCGGCAACAATTCAAGGGTTCTTAACAACCAATTTTTGGGATGAATGTCGTATGCTCGAGGCTGGCAAACCAGTAGGAAATGGCATTATGGCGCCCGTGCTCCCGGAGGGAAAAAAAACATCAAAGAAAATTGTAGGAGATATACTACACCTTATGACAAACGAAAGACCTTAAGTAGGAAGTCTGGGCATTTCATGGCGCGGCGGGCTTGTTCGTCCACAAAAACCAAACGGGTTGTTGCAGTAGCAACACAGTCTTTCTGCTGATTTTCAATCACATAGGAAAAATCAACATAATAGCCGTTTAATTCGTCTAATGAAGCATGAACAAAATATAGGTCTTCAAAGTGCAATGGCTTCTTATATTGAAGGCTTATGTCTACCACTGGGAGTAAAATCCCCTTTTTTTCAAGGTCGCCATAACTAACCCCTTGCCGTTGCAGCCATTCAATTCTTGACTGCTCCAAAGCGTATACGTATTGTGCGTGGTGCATGACACCCATTTGATCAACCTGATGATAATGAACCGAATTCTGAATTGTAATATTTTTCTTACTCACTGTAAGGGATTAATGTCAAAAAAAAGACTTCTTAACGAGCCATAATATGCACAAATCTTTTTATAAATTCAATAGCAAAAGGGCTTTTTTTTAAAAAAAATTAAACACATATTTGTGCTGTACAAATAAAGACACGGAAACCCCAAATTTTTACCTTTTTTTGTTACATCAAAACCATAGTGACCAATAATAAAATGCAAAAAACCGCTGATAGCGTTTGGGGAAACTGTTTGAATTTTGTGAAGGACAACATTCACAATCAAGCTTTTAAGACTTGGTTTGACCCAATCAAGCCTTTAAAATTGAACGGCGATGCCCTCAGTGTTGAAGTCCCTAGTAAATTCTTTTACGAATGGCTCGAGGAACACTATATCGAAATCCTTAAAGTGGCACTCACAAAAGAACTTGGTCCAAGCGCCAGACTTGTATATGTGATCCGAATGGAAAATACATTTGGCAGCAAACAAGCGTTTACAGAAAGTATTCCAAGTCAAAATAAAGGACGCATTAAGGTGCAAAATGTTGAAGCGCCCTTGCAAGCGCAAACTGCTGAACTTAAAAATCCATTTGTCATCCCTGGAATACGCAACCTCAAAGTTGAATCGCAACTAAACCCTAGCTATAACTTTGAAAACTTTTTAGAAGGTGATGCCAATCGACTTGCTAGATCAGCCGGAATTGCCGTAGCCAACAAACCGGGCGGAACTTCTTTCAACCCCCTACTCATTTTTGGCGGTGTTGGCCTTGGCAAAACGCACCTTGCCCACGCCATAGGTGTTGATATAAAAAGTAAATACCCCGAAAAGACCGTATTGTATATTTCAGCTGAAAAATTTACACAACAATACATTGAGGCGGTTAAGAAGAATAACAGAAACGACTTTATTCACTTCTACCAAGTAATGGATGTCCTTATTATAGATGACGTGCAATTCTTTTCTGGGAAATCCGGAACGCAAGATGTATTCTTCCATATTTTCAATCACCTGCACCAAAACGGCAAGCAAGTTATCTTGACTTCCGATAAGGCTCCGGTAGACATGCAAGATATCGAGCAACGCTTATTGTCCCGATTTAAGTGGGGCCTCTCTGCTGAACTGCAACGTCCTGACTTCGAAACACGCGTTTCCATTCTAAAAAACAAACTGTACCGCGACGGCGTTGAAATGCCAGAAGAAATCATCGACTTTGTTGCCAAATCTGTACAGACAAATGTGCGTGAACTCGAAGGTGCCATTATTTCACTTATTGCACAGGCGTCGTTTAACAGAAAAGAAGTTACCCTTGACCTGGCCAGACAAATCGTTGAAAAATTTGTGCGCAACACCAAACGCGAAGTTTCTATCGACCACATTCAAAAAGTGGTGTCGGAATACTTCCAAATGGACGTTACTACGCTACAATCAAAAACGAGAAAACGTCATATCGTACAAGCCAGACAATTGGCCATGTTCTTTGCCAAAAAAATGACCAAAGCGTCTCTGGCAAGTATTGGCTCTAAAATTGGACACCGCGACCACGCTACCGTGCTTCACGCTTGCAAAACTGTTGACAACCTTGCATTTACCGACAAGCAGTTCCGCAAATATGTAGACGACCTCAACAAAAAACTTTCCAACTAAGGCATGACAACCAAGGTGCTTTTGGTGTGCTTGGGCAATATCTGCCGCTCACCGTTAGCCGAAGGCATCATGCGAAAACACACCAACAAACAGGATTTTTTAATTGATTCCGCTGGTACGGCCAACTACCACCAAGGCGCAGCACCAGATCCCCGAAGTATTTCCATTGCTGCACAACACAATATTGACATCAGCAAGCAACGAGCACGACAACTCACCCCAGCTGACATCGACCTTTTTGACCACATATTGGTCATGGACGAAGAAAACCTTTCCAATGCGCTAGCCCTGTGCACCTCGGCAGCACAACGAGACATAATTGCACTTATCACCACCGCAAGCGAGGTAGAAGCACCTCGCATTCCCGATCCCTATCACGGAGGGGTTGATGGTTTTGCTCATGTTTATGAATTGCTGCATGATTGTTGCAAGAATTGGTTGAAAAAACATGCCAAATGAGCACTCAAACAACAGGTCGCCTTTTTTTAATCCCAAATGTATTGGGCGATACAGCACCACTAGAAGTGATGCCTATATCGGTTAAAAAAACCATAGAGGCCCTGCGTTGTTTTGTCTTTGAGAAAGAAAAAGCGGGTCGGGCGTTTGTCAAAAGCATCTGTCCAAACATACCTCAAGACAACATAAGCGTTCACCTGCTCAATAAATTTACAACCGAAGAAGACTTGGCGGCCATGCTCCTGCCCCTTCAAAATGGCGAGGACGTGGGACTTATTACAGATGCAGGTTGCCCAGGTGTTGCAGATCCGGGTGCTGCACTTGTGGCACGGGCGCACGCCAACACTATTCGTGTCATTCCACTAGTAGGGCCTTCATCCATACTGTTGGCGATTATGGCAGCTGGACTCAACGGTCAATCTTTTGCCTTTAACGGCTATTTGCCCATAGACAAGGGCGAACGCAGAAAGGCCATCAAGCAATACGAGAAAAAATCCATAGAACGAAATCAAACACAGGTGTTTATAGAAACGCCTTATCGCAACAATGCACTTCTTGATGAATTAAGCAAGGCCTTACGACCAAAAACACTGCTCAGTGTGGCCTGTGACATCACGCTTCCCACAGAGTTTATCAAAACGGCAGCTGCCGAGGCATGGCGCAACAACAAGGAAGACTTACACAAAAGACCTACCGTTTTTTCTTTCCTAAGCGGTTAGCGGTAAATGTTTTTTTCGCGTAGCCAACGGGTGTATATCTTTTTATTTTTATTGTGCTCTTTGAGGTTTGTCGCAAATAAATGATAGCCACTCCGACTTGGATCAGCAACAAAGTATATGTACTCATGCTTGGCAGCAAACAGCACCGCATCAATGGCACTGATGTCTGGCATGGTAATGGGTCCGGGCGGTATCCCCCTGTTGCGGTAGGTATTGTAAGGAGATCTGATTTTTAAGTCCGCATAAAGCACTCTGCGAATGTCCATATCAAAGTCATTGGCTTTTCGCATCAATGCATAGATCACGGTTGGGTCGGCTTGAAGTCGCATCCGTTTACGCAGTCGGTTGAGGTAAACCCCTGCTACCAAAGGCCGCTCATCCACACGGTAGGATTCTTTGTGTACCACAGCGGCCAAGGCCACTACTTCCTCACGTGAACGTTTTATTTTTTTGCGCGCCGCCTCTCGCTTTGGGGTCCAAAAAGCCTTGTATTGCCTCAGCATCCTGTCTCTAAACTGCTCGGCAGTCGTGTTCCAAAAAACATCATAAGAATTAGGCAAGCAGATGGACAACACATTATCTTGTGTCAAACCGTTTTCCTTCAAAAAGTCCGCATTGTAAAAAGCCTGCATGATGGCAGTGCTGTCTATTTCTATTTTCTTAGCAACGTATGCCGCCAAATGCATCAGCGTTTTTTGGTTGTTAAACGTCAGGCGGATGGGTTTGTTTTCTGAACGCAATCGGTTGATCAGCTCGTTGTTGTTCATGCCTTTGTCCAACACAAAACGCCCCGGTATGGGCTGATAGCCTTTGCGACGGGCAGCTTTCTGGAAAAAATCAAAGTGCTCAACCACCCGAACAAGGGTGTCGTAAGCGGCAATTTTGGTGTCCGTAGAAGGAATAAGTACTTCTCGTTGGGGCGTTTCAAAAGCGGTATTGGAAGCAAAAAATACCCTGTAAAAGTGAAATACAAATGCGCTGCCAATAAGAAATCCCAATAGCAGTACCGCTATGAATACGCGTTTAATCATTTGGTTGTTATCTCCCATTGTCCCTTATAAACAGCTGTGGCAGGCCCTTGAAGCACTACTGCTTCATATCCGTTGGAAGTGGCGGTAAACGAAACGGTCAATACGCCACCTTTGGTTTGTATGCTGATTTTTTCTGCGGAGACTCGCTTGCTAAGGTGTGCCCCTATGGCAGCGGCAGTAACGCCAGTTCCACACGATAGCGTTTCCGCTTCAACGCCACGTTCATACGTGCGGACGTTTAAGCTGTCTGCTGCCGTAACTTCAACAAAATTTACATTGGTACCGTCTGCAAAATACGGGGCGCCGTGGGCAATCGCAGCCCCTGTGGTAGCCACGTCTACGGCAGCCACATCGTCAACAAAAGCAATGTGATGCGGTGATCCGGTATCTATAAAAAGAGCTTCCTTATGTGTCTCCCATTTGGAAACGTCGTGTAGCGAAAAGGCTACCTCCTCACCCACAAATTGTGCTTGGTGCAAGCCGTCAGCTGCGCGAAAAACCACTTCTTTTTGGGTAAGCCCCAAGGCGTTGGCGTAGTGAACAGCACAGCGAGAACCGTTACCACACAAGCTGCCTTCATGGCCGTCGGCATTGAAATAACGCATAAAAAAATCGGAGGTGGTATCGGATTCTATGGCAATAACACCATCAGCGCCTATGCCATAATTGCGATGACAAAGCTGTGCAATAAGGGCGTGATCGTTGATAGGAAAACGATTGTCGCGATTGTCTACAATCACAAAGTCATTCCCCGTGCCCTGATATTTTACAAACGAAAAAATCATGTGCAAATATAACCAAATTCAACCTCGGCTCTAGTGAGCGCAACTTGACTTTTTCGATTTCCTGAAAAATGCTTGAAATTTCCTCACCCTGTTCAATTGCTTTTTTCAGTCGTAGCCCAGCGCTAGTCAAATAGCATTTCCTACCGGTTAAGAACTAAAAAATAAGATGGGTTCGTTGTTAAAAATGCGTTAAATGACTTTTAACACAAAAACAGTTGCCCTATTTTTGGGTATACTATTTAATTGAAACGCTATGAAATCATTCTTTAAATACACGGCAGTTGCCTTTGGCGCTGCTTTACTAACCCTACTGGGCTATCACCTTACACAAGAGCAAACCGTGCTTTACACGCCTGTGCAACCACAAGCTGTAAATACCAATTTTACGCCTACTACCACGATAAAAGCCATCAGTACGGATTTTACGGCTGCTGCCGAAAAAACCATTGATGCAGTGGTGCATATCATCAATACCAGTGTGGAAAAAGGGCAGCGACCCAGCAGCCTTTTTGAGTACTTCTATGGGAGAAGTCCACGCGAATACCCGCGTATTGGTATGGGGTCGGGAGTGATCGTCTCATCAGACGGCTATATCATCACCAACAACCACGTGGTTGAGGGTGCCACGACCCTAGAAATCACCACCAACGACAATAAAAAATACGAAGTTGAAGTCATTGGCACGGACAGCAATGCCGATATCGCTGTACTTAAAATAAAAGGCGATTATAGTTTCCCATATGTGCGTTTTGCCGACTCCGACAACACACGCATTGGCGAGTGGGTGTTGGCGGTTGGTAATCCTTATAACCTCAACTCTACCGTTACGGCGGGCATCATCAGTGCCAAATCGAGAGATTTTAGCGATTATGACAACAAAAACCAATCTTTTATCCAAACCGATGCTGCTGTGAATTCAGGAAATAGTGGCGGTGCACTGGTCAATTTGGACGGCGATTTGATTGGCATCAATACAGCCATTACGAGCAACGGTATGGGTACCTTTATCGGCTATTCATTTGCCGTGCCCAGCAACATCGCGCGAAAGATTTTTGAAGATATTGTAGAGTATGGCAATGTGCAAAAGGCACTGTTGGGCGTATCGGGCAACGGCCTAAACGCGCGCATGGCCGAGCAACTCGGCATTGAAGAAACCGAAGGGTTCTATGTTGGTGGGCTTGAAGCGAATATGGGTGCCAAAGAAGCCGGCATTCAAGAGGGCGATATCATCACCAAAATTGACAATGCGCCCATTCGCAAATTTGCCGATTTAACTGGATATTTAGGTTCCAAGCGCCCAGGCGAAAGCGTGGATGTGACGGTTGTTCGCGAAGGAGAAGCCATTAGCCTTAGGGTTGCACTAAAAGCAACGCCTTTTATCAACTACTACGGCATGCGCTTGCGAGACCTCAGTAAAAAAGAGGCCAAGTCATACGATACTGATAGCGGGGTGTATGTTTCTGGAATAGAGAACAGCAGGCTGTCTCGCAGGGGCGTTCAACCAGGAGATGTCCTATTGGCCGTTAATGGTAAGGAAGTGGATAGTAAATCCGATGTATTGGCATTGGACGAAGACAGCATTTATGAGCTTACGTTTTTGAACAAAAACGGTGAAAAAATGCGCTTTATTTTTGAGTAAAGGCTTTGGGGGTTGGTTGCGCTTATTTCAAACTTTGGAGGTGGTGGAAATTTTCCACCGCCTTTTTTTTCGCTGATGCAGTTAGCCCCTGACCCCCTTCGGCACTTCGACACTTCGACAGGCCTGCCTGCCTTGGGCAGGCCTGCCTGCGGCAAGGCAGGCTCAGTGTCCGCAGTGTCCTCAGGGCGCACTCAGCCAACTATTAACCACTACCTATTCCCTATCAACTACTGCCTATTCCCTATCAACTACTAACTATTCCCTATCAACTACTGCCTATTCCCTACCAACTACTGCCTATTCCCTATTAACTACTAACTATTCCCTATTAACTACTAACTATTCCCTATCAACTACTAACTATTCCCTATTAACTATTCCCTATTAACTACTAACTATTGCCTATTCCCTATCTTTACCCCATGCGAATAGACATCATTAGTGTGGTTCCCGAACTCATGCACAGCCCTTTTGACGGCTCTATCATGAAACGCGCCCAAGAAGCAGGTTTGGTGGAAGTGCATTTCCATAACCTTAGGGACTATACCACTAACAACTACAAGCAAGTAGATGACTACCCTTATGGAGGGGGCGCGGGCATAGTGTTGATGGTGGCACCCATTGACAAATGCATCAGCGAACTAAAAGCCGCTCGTGACTACGATGCCGTGATTTACATGACACCCGATGG
>OZSS01000039.1_pt1 | contig 55564 bp, 55 predicted proteins | sample 1779911 | NCBI WGS metagenome assembly OZSS01 (sample SAMEA2603589, study PRJEB24840) | metagenome | biome: Water; feature: Photic zone; material: Seawater sample | place: Mediterranean Sea | collected 2013-11-12 | depth 10 m
AGTTAATTCGCTCTAGCGATGTAAGGGTTTCTGTTTATGACATAAGAGGTAAGAAGATTTATAACTTAATTAATAAAAAGCAAGGGATTGGAAAATACTCTTTTAAATGGAGTGGGACTGATCATCAAAATAGACCTGTGAGTGCAGGACTCTATTTCTGTAAAGTAAAAATTGGTGAATTGCTAACAACAAAAAAACTATTACTTTTAAAAAAATGAGAAAAGGACTAGCTCAACTACTAATAGTATCTTGTGGTATTTAAAATAGTAAAAACGACTACATCAAAAAATTACCAGAACCCCCCGCCGCTCTTCCAATGTTATATATAGAAGGAGGTAGTTTTCTGATGGGAAGTCCTAACACTGAAGTGGGTCATTTTGGTGATGAAGGACCACAGCACGAAGTTCAAGTAGATGATTTTTGGATTGGCCAATTTGAAATTACATGGGACTTATACAGTCTTTTTATGCAAGGCAACATAGACGCTGCTCAACCGACACTTAGTACTGATGATGAAGTTCAAATTGCAGTCGATGCGGTATCTCGTGCCACTCCACCCTATACAGATATGAGTTTTGGCATGGGGACTGAAGGCTACCCTGCCATATGTATGACTCAATTGGCCGCTGTTAAATTTTGTGAATGGCTATCTGCCATGACAGGAAATTTCTATCGATTACCTACAGAAGCTGAATGGGAATATGCGTGTAGAGCAGGAACAACAGAGGCTTATTCTTTTGGTGATGATACATCCTCTATTGAAGACTATGCTTGGTTGCAAAGCAATAGTAATGACAAATATCAAAAAGTGGGTCAAAAAAAACCAAATCCTTGGGGTTTATATGATATGCATGGAAATGTTGCAGAATGGACCTTAGATCAATATCTTCCCACAGAATATAGAAAACGAACGGGTAAAATAAATAAAAATCCCTTTGTCAAACCCACAAAAACCTATCCGCGAACCGTCCGTGGTGGTTCATGGATTGATGGGCCCAAGCGATTAAGAAGTGCCGCACGACGTCCGTCTTCCAAAAAATGGAAACAACAAGACCCCCAAATTCCTAAAAGTTTGTGGTGGCACACAGATGCTGACTTTGTTGGTTTTAGAGTCGTGCGTCCAAAAACAACCCCAAATCTTGTAGAACAGAAGCAATACTGGAGATATGAATCAACTAAATAAACAAACATGAAAAACAATCAAAACTTTAAAAATGAAGGGCAATCTAGACGCTCTTTTGTGCAAAAAACAGCACTCGTGACAGGAGGCTTAATGTCAGCACCTATGGGTGTATCGAGCATGGCCAATGTATTTAACGAAAAGAAATTAAAACTGGCTCTTGTAGGTTGTGGAGGCAGAGGATCTGGAGCTGCTGTTCAGGCGCTTACTGCAGATGAGAATGTAGAATTGGTAGCCATGGCTGATGCTTTTGGTGATCGATTGGAAAAAAGTTTAAAAAGTATTCAAACTCATTTTGAGGGTGAAAAGAAAATAAATATTAAGGAAAAACACCGATTTGTAGGTTTTGATGCTTATCGAAAAGCGATAGACATGGCCGATGTGGTTATCCTGACTACGCCCCCTGGTTTTAGACCGTATCATTTTGAATATGCGATTAATAATGACAAGCATGTTTTTATGGAAAAGCCTGTGGCAACAGATCCCGTTGGTGTTCGAAAAGTGTTGGAAATGGCGCGGGTGGCTAAAGCCAAAAAGCTCAATGTGGTGGTGGGCTTGCAACGTCATTACCAAAAACGTTATTTGGATTTAATAGCTAAAGTACGTGAAGGCGCAATAGGTAAAATCACAGGAGGACAAGTATATTGGAATAGTGATGGTGTTTGGGTTAGAAAACGCGAAACGAGTCAAACCGAATTGGAATATCAAATGCGTAATTGGTATTATTTTAATTGGCTTTGTGGGGACCATATTTTAGAACAGCACATTCACAATATCGATGTGGGCAATTGGTTTGTTGGAGATTATCCAGTATCGGCTCAAGGTATGGGTGGTCGCCAAGTGCGAAATGGAAAAGATCATGGAGAAATTTATGATCATCATTTTGTAGAATTTACCTATGCAAATGGGGCTGTGATTTCAAGTCAATGTCGACACATTCCAAATTGTATGCGCAGAGTAGATGAAAGTTTTCAAGGCACAAAAGGAAGTATAGAAATAGGACAAGGAAAAATAAAAGATCTTGAAGGCAACACTGTTTTTCAATATAACGGCAGAAAAGATCCCAATCCTTATCAAGTGGAGCATGACCAGTTTTTTGCTTCTATTCGAAATGGAGGGGTGATTGCAGATGCGGAAAATGGAGCTAAAGCAACCTTGACAGCCATTTTAGGGAGAATGGCAACCTATTCTGGTTCAGTGATCACTTTTGATCAAGCTATGAATTCGGACTTGCAATTGATGCCCGAAAGTATGGATTGGAGCAGTACACCTCCAGTTATGCCTGATGCTAATGGAAATTATGATATTCCAATGCCTGGGAAAACAAAATACGTTTAAGATGAATAGAAGAGTTTTTTCAAAAACGATAACCGCTACAGCAATGGGGGCCGCTACTACAGACCCCCTCTGGGGAGCTTCTTCCAGCCTTGCTTCAGCACATAAGTATAACTTACATTACGCGCCGCATCTTGGTATGTTCAAACACCACGCTGGTAAAGATCCTATTGATCAGTTGAATTTTATGGCGGATCAAGGCTTTACTGCCTTTGAGGATAATGATATGCGAAAGCGACCTATAGCCATGCAAGAAAAGATGGCTCAAACCATGACTAAAAGAGGGTTGAAAATGGGTGTCTTTGTGGCTCATGAAATTTATTGGAGGAAACCTAATTTAGCTAGTGGAGATCCAAAAATGAGGTCAGAATTTTTGGACTATATTCGTGCCGCTGTGGATGTTGCTAAGCGAGTTAACGCAAAATGGATGACTGTGGTGCCCGGTTTTGTAGACCTGCGTCAGAATATGGCTTTTCAAACAGCTCATGTTGTGGAAAGTCTCAAACAAGCGTCGGCTATTCTTGAACCACATGACCTCGTTATGGTGCTAGAGCCTCTCAATTTTAGAGATCATCCGGGACTTTTCCTTTCCGAAAGTCCACAGGCTTATGAAATTTGTAGGTCTGTAGACTCTCCTTCCTGTAAAATTTTATTTGATATTTATCATCAACAAATCCAAGAAGGTAATTTGATTCCTAATATTAAAAATTGTTGGGATGAAATAGGTTATTTTCAAATTGGTGATAATCCAGGACGTAAAGAGCCTACCACGGGTGAAATTAATTATAAAAATATATTCAAATTGATACACTCCAAAAAGTTTCAAGGTATCTTAGGGATGGAGCATGGCAATTTTAATTCTGGAAAAGCAGGAGAAGAAGCTTTATTAAAGGCCTATCAATCTGTTGACCAATTTCTATAAATGTGTCCCCAAATCCTCTTACACAACTTTTAGGTATTCGTTATCCTCTCATCCAAGCTGGAATGGTTTGGGTGAGTGGTTGGCGTTTGGCCAGTGCCGTTAGTAATTCAGGTGGTTTAGGTATACTTGGTGCGGGCTCAATGTATCCTGAAGTGTTGCGGGAGCACATTCAAAAGTGCAAGGCAGCCACCACAAAACCGTTTGGCGTCAATGTGCCTCTAATGTATCCAAATATAGACGATCTAATGTCTGTTATTGTAGAAGAAAAAGTGGTAGTTGTGATTACCTCAGCAGGGAATCCAAAGTTGTGGACAGCAAAATTAAAAGCTGCTGGATGTATTGTACTTCATGTGGTAAGCTCTTTAAAATTTGCCTTGAAAGCTCAAGAAAGTGGTGTAGATGCAATAATTGCAGAAGGTTTTGAAGCAGGAGGACATAACGGAAGAGAAGAAACGACAACCCTAGTTTTAGTACCTTTGTTACGTAAATATATTACAATTCCTCTTGTTGCAGCAGGTGGAATTGCCTCGGGTCAAGCTATGTTAGCTGCAATGGTTCTTGGGGCTGATGGTGTTCAAGTGGGCTCTCGTTTTGTGGCAACCCCTGAGGCATCTGCACATGATAATTTTAAACAAGTGGTTGTAGAGGCAACACAGGGGAGTACTGTTTTAACCCTAAAAGAACTAGCACCTGTGCGAATGATTAAAAATCCTTTTTATGCCCATTTACAAGCACTCTATAAAAAAGGAGCTACACCCGAAGAACTAAAGAAAGCGCTAGGTAGGGGACGAGCTAAAAAAGGAATGTTTGAAGGAGATTGGGACGAAGGTGAATTAGAAATTGGACAAGTGGCAGCTCAAATTGACGCCATCACTCCAGCGGCAGAAATAGTTCAAGAGTTAATCGAGGAGTATACCAAAACCCTCAACTCTTTAAGGGAAATTGACCCCTAGTTAAAAGGGATAAGGTTCGTAAAAATCAATGATTACGAAATAACCTTTTCTTTTAAGTTAATCAAAATCTGATTCTGCATCAAGTCCTCAAAGGTTTCTCTTTTTCTAATAAGGTGGGCTTCACCTTCATACCATAAGACTTCAGCAGGGCGATAGCGTGAGTTGTAGTTACTAGCCATCGTAAAGCAATAAGCTCCTGCATTTTTAAAAGCCAATATATCTCCCTCAGCAATTTCGCTAATTTTCCTATTGCTGCCAAAGGTGTCAGTTTCGCAGATATAACCCACCACAGTATAAAAACGTTCTTTTCCCTTAGGATTAGAAATGTTTGTGATTTCGTGGTGTGAGCCATAAAACATAGGTCTAATGAGGTGGTTGAAGCCGGAGTTGACTTGCGCAAAAACAGTAGATGTGGTTTGTTTTACCGCATTTACTTTTGTGATAAAGTATCCTGATTGACTCACTAAGAATTTACCAGGTTCAAAAGTTAATTCCAAATCACGACCGTAAGTCTGACAAAAGGATTGAAAACGTTTTGACAAATGCTCGCCTAATTCTTCAATGTTTGTTTCTATGTCTTCCTTGGTGTAAGGCACCTTGAAACCACTTCCAAAATCAACAAAAGTCAAATCTTTAAACTGTATGGCGACGTCAAATAATATATCGGCTGCTCTTAGAAAAACGTCAATGTCTAAAATATCACTTCCAGTGTGCATATGGATGCCATTGATATTCATCTTTGTGTTTTCAACAATGCGCAAAACGAGTGGAATTTGATGAATTGAAATCCCAAATTTTGAATCAATATGACCCACAGATATTTTTCGATTGCCACCCGCCATAACGTGTGGATTGATGCGAATGCAGACAGGTATTTGGGGGTGTTTTGTTCCGAATTGTTCGAGAATGGAAAGACTGTCAATATTAATTTGAACTCCTTTTTGTGCCACCCTTTCAATTTCTTCAAGCGAAACACCATTTGGAGTAAAAATAATTTCGTGAGGAGCAAACCCAGCTTGAAGTCCTAGTTCAACTTCTTGAAGTGAAACCGTGTCAAGCCCCGAACCCAGCTGTTTTATGAACTGGAGTACAGATATATTTGATAAAGCTTTGCAGGCATAATTAATTCGTAAAGAGGGAACTTTTGAAAAGGCCTCTGTCAGGCGCTTATATTGAGCGGCAATTTTAGCGGCATCATATACATAGGTTGGTTCTCCGTGGGTTTGTGCAATGGCTAGTAAATCCTGTGCTTTCACAATTCAAAATTTGATGTCAAAAGTAGAATAAAAACCCTTGAAGCCCAAGGGGGCTATAAAATTGTTTAAAATCACTGTGAACTGTTATGTATATAACATTTACTTCAAGAGTTTCTTGGATCAAGCTCTTCGGAATTCTTATTTTTGTGTAAATTTTCGAAACCATACTATGAATTTACATGAATATCAAGGAAAAGAAATACTAGCTGAATACGGGGTTGCCATTCAACGAGGAATCATTGCCAAAACATCTGACGAGGCTGTTCAAGCCGCAAAAGAGTTAACCGATCAAACGGGAACTGATTGGCATGTCATTAAGGCACAAATTCATGCAGGTGGAAGAGGAAAAGGAGGCGGTGTTAAAGTAGCTAAATCTCTTGAGGAACTCGAGACCCAAGCGCAGGCTATTCTTGGTATGCAGCTTATTACACCACAAACCCCTCCAGAAGGTAAAAAAGTTAATCAAGTGCTGATTGCTGAAGATGTCTACTATCCTGGTGAAAACCAGCCGAGCGAATATTATATGTCGGTATTATTAAATCGTGCTTCGGGGAAAAATATGATCATGTATTCGACCGAAGGAGGCATGGACATTGAAACAGTAGCCGAACAAACCCCTCATCTTATTTTTACAGAAGAAATAGACCCTGCATTGGGATTACAACCTTTTCAAGCGCGAAAAGTGGCTTTTAATTTAGGGCTATCAGGAAATGCCTTTAAAGCCATGGTGAAATTTGTCTCATCGCTTTATCGCGCCTACATTGGAGCAGATGCCTCTTTATTTGAAATCAATCCAGTATTAAAAACTTCGGATGATAAAATTATAGCTGTTGATGCCAAAGTTGCCTTAGATGACAATGCGCTTTTTCGTCATAAAAATTATGAAGCACTTCGTGATTTAAGTGAAGAAAATCCTGTAGAAGTTGAAGCAAGGGAAGTGGGATTGAATTATGTTGATCTTGATGGCAATGTGGGTTGTATGGTCAACGGTGCTGGATTGGCAATGGCAACAATGGATTTAATTAAACAAGCGGGAGGAGATCCTGCTAATTTTTTAGATGTCGGAGGAACAGCTGACGCGGCTCGTGTTGAAACTGCTTTCCGATTGATTCTTAAAGATCCAAAAGTCAAAGCTATTCTAGTAAACATTTTTGGTGGAATAGTGCGATGTGATCGAGTTGCTCAGGGAATTGTGGATGCTTATAAAAATATGGGTGACGCCATCAATGTGCCTTTGATCGTTCGTTTACAAGGAACAAATGCGGCTGTAGCAAAAGAGCTAATAGATAATTCAGGATTAAATGTACTTTCAGCCATTGCTTTTCAAGAAGCAGCAGATAAAGTGCAAGCGGCACTTGAGTGATGACAAACTGACACTAATTAATCAAAATAATATGACATAATGACAATTTTCTAGATTGGTATTGCTTTTGTTCTAGATAGAGCATGTTTAATCGTAAAAAATTGTATTATGAATTTAGTTAAAAAACAAACCCCTTGGTTCCCCTCTCTTTTAGATGAATTATTTCATTCTGATTGGAACACACAAATGCCAGCGTTTAATCAGGTACCTCCAGTAAACATCTTAGAAAATGACAAAGACTTTCTAGTTTCTTTAGCGGTTCCTGGCAAAACAAAAGATGATTTTGAGATCGACGTAGACGAAGGGATTCTCAGTGTGGCTACCAAAGAGAAGGAGGAGAAAGTTGTAGAAAAAGGAAAGTTTACACGAAAAGAATTTGATTTTAAATACTTTAAAAGAAGCTTTACAATTCCAGATAGTGTTGACCCCACAAATATTGATGGTCGTTATGAAAACGGAGTATTGCAATTAACCTTGCCCAAATACAAGGAAGCACAGCCCCAACCTAGAAAACTAATTTCTATAAAATAACGAAATATCAATTATTTGTTTTTGTTTGAATCGGCTCCCTTGGGAGTCGATTTTTTTTTGGGCTCACTTTTGAAGTTTCGAAGGGCCTGATTGGGTTCCATAATCAATTCACCTTTCCAAAACGATGGATCATAAGCATTTTTTCTTTCTGGAATTACTTGGTGTTTGAATTCAAGTTTTTCAAAATTGGATTGAGAAAATGTTTCCTGATCAAGAACAACTAAATGTATTTTTTCATTGGTAATGAAATGCAAATCTGCATCAAGTGCTAATTCATTTTGTTTTCTTCTACCGCGCACATTTTTATTTTTTTCAATGATGTTGATTGGTCTTTGCATTCCAGATTCATAACCTGATCCATTTTCAAAATATTGGAGTGCATAACGACCATTTGGTAGCTTCTTCATTTGAAAAAGCGTAGTTTTTAAAAACTCCTTATAAAAAACATTAAAAAGTTTAATTGATTTAACGGGTATCACGTTTTTGTATTCTATTCTGACCAAGGCAAAACGGTCTGCATCAACAAACATTTTTCCTTGGTAGTATCCCTTTTTTTTTGGTTTAAAATGGATTTCATAAACTGGAGTCTCTCCCATAAATGTCAAACCGATTAATTCAAAATCATAATGACGTTTTTTATCAAGAACACTTATTTTAAGCTCCTCTTTGTCGTACAGGCCACTCAATATATTTTTCAACCGGTTGAGTGATCGTTCCATGTAATTCTTTGCTTTTTCTTGTTTACTATCTGCATCGGTTTTAGTCGAATCGGTCAACATCGCTCCTTGTAGTTCTCCGGCCTCAATTTTTTGGCTTAGCAAACCTGATCGCACTTTAAAATAGGAGTCCATTTTAATATTTTTTAAAAGAATTTGATCAAATAAACGGTCCATACCTTCAAAAACTAAATCATCTTCATCGGCTAATTCTAGGGCTTTTTCTACTTTCAATTTTTGATTTTCTTTTCCATGATCACCATAGCTATTAGCCAAAAATTCTTCATACCATGTCGCTTTTGGTGGAATGGTGGGGAGTAAACTATCCCAAAAAGATTGCCCAAGAGCAGAAATAGAATTGCGCCTCACCTTGACTAAAAGTTTTTTAAATTCCTGAGTGCCAGACTCTCTAAAAAAAACTCGTTTTTTGTTAAAATCAAAATCATATTTGAGATGAACATCAACTTCCAGTTGGTCAATAATATCTTCTACACTTAAGTTCCTATTTGTGAGCACAACTTCATCAAGTAGAAAGGGTTTTGGAGATAAAATAAAAATAGAATCCTTGATGGTATGCAAAGCAAATTTTATAGAATTATACCCTAAACTTGAAAGAAATAAGGTGTCTTTTGAATCAAGCGGAGTGTCTGAAGGGAGTTGAAACTGGCCCTCGTCGTTAGTGACCCAACCTTGTTTGTTATTCAGCATTATGGTTGCAAAAGGAATGGGATTTTGAGTCAAACTATCAAGAACAACAAAATAGTTTTGAGCAATAGAAAATTGCACTATAAGAAAGAAAAGAGGAAATGAGTGGGGCATATATTTCATAAAAATTAAGTTATATCAAATTGTATACCATATTTTGATGGGCTAATGCTGTTCTTTGTTTTTAGCATACGTTTATGAGGTTGTACTCAATTGTTCTTGTAGATTTTTAACTTCATCACGAAGCCTCGCTGCTTCAATAAAATCTAAAGATTTTGCTGCCACTTCCATCTCCTTTCTAGTGGTTCTAATTTTTTGTTCAATTTGAGGCTTGGTCAAATATCGTGTGGCCGCTTCTGCTGCTTTGCGTTCCTCTTGTTCGGTGGCATAAGTGGCTATGGAATTTTTAGAAAGAGCATTGTCTAAGGATTTGTTGAGAGCTTTAGGAGTAATGTTGTGCTTCTCATTATATTCCATCTGTTTGTCCCGACGATAATTTGTTTCATCAATAGTCTTCTGCATACTTTTTGTGATTATATCAGCATACATAATAGCTTTTCCATTGATATTTCTAGCGGCTCTTCCCACTGTTTGCGTTAGTGATCGGTTAGAACGTAAAAATCCTTCTTTATCCGCATCGAGAATTGCTACAAGAGATACTTCAGGAAGATCAAGACCCTCTCTTAGTAAATTCACACCAATTAGCACGTCAAAAATTCCTTTTCTCAAATCTTGCATAATTTCTACTCTCTCTAGGGTATCAACATCACTATGAATATAGCGGCACCTAATTTGAATTCTACTTAAATATTTGGTGAGCTCTTCCGCCATTCTTTTTGTTAGTGTTGTCACTAATGTCCGTTCATCTTTTTCGACTCGTTGTTGAATTTCTTCAATCAGATCGTCAATTTGATTAGCACTAGGGCGAACCTCTATTTCGGGGTCCAAAAGGCCAGTGGGCCGAATGATTTGTTCAACAAAAACGCCTTCTGTTTTTTGCATTTCATAGTCAGCAGGGGTGGCACTGACATAGAGTACTTGATTTTGAAGATTTTCAAACTCCTCAAATTTTAGAGGCCTGTTGTCCATGGCTGCAGGCAGTCTAAAACCATATTCAACCAGATTTTCTTTACGACTCCTGTCGCCTCCATACATGGCGTGAACTTGAGAGATCGTTACATGGCTTTCATCCACAATCATAAGATAGTCTTGAGGGAAATAATCTAATAAACAAAAAGGCCTCGTTCCTGGTGCACGACCATCCAAATAGCGTGAATAGTTTTCAATTCCAGAACAATAGCCTAACTCTCTAATCATTTCTAAATCAAATTCAGTACGCTCTTCAAGGCGCTTTGCCTCGAGGGGTTTCCCTATCTCTTTGAAATAATCAACCTGTTTTACTAAATCGTTCTGAATTTGATGAATGGCCTCCTGCATGCGGTCAGGAGAGGTGACAAAAATATTTGCTGGATATAGATTGATCTGATTGAATTGTTCTAAAATATTATTTTCAATGGGATCAAAAGATTCAATGATTTCAATTTCATCTCCAAAAAAATGGATCTTAAAGGCAATATCAGCATAGCCTGGAAAAATGTCAATCACATCTCCATGTACCCTAAAATTTCCTCTAGCAAATTCGCCAGTTGTTCTAGAATAAAGACTTTGCACAAGACGATGCATTAACTTAGTCCGTGAGATTTTCTGATCTTGGGCTAATCCAATAACATTACTTTTAAATTCTTGAGGATTTCCAATACCATAAAGGCAAGAAACAGAAGCAACCACTAACACATCTCTCCGACCAGAGAGTAGGGAAGAAGTTGTACTCAATCGTAGTTTTTCAATTTCTTCGTTAATAGACAGGTCCTTTTCAATATAGGTTCCAGATACTGGAATATAAGCTTCTGGCTGATAATAATCATAATAGGAAACAAAATATTCAATGGCATTATTGGGAAAAAATTGCTTGAATTCTGAGTAGAGTTGAGCCGCTAAGGTTTTGTTATGGGCCAAAACTAAAGTGGGTCTTTCAAGTTGGTTGACTGCATTGGCCATGGTAAACGTTTTACCTGAACCGGTGACTCCCTGTAGAGTGACATAACGCTCTTTGTTTCTGAAACTTTCTATTATAGAAGCAACAGCTTGTGGTTGATCACCCGTTGGTTTGAAATCTGATACTAGTTGAAATCCCATCGATTTTAAAACTCAAAAGTAAGAATTAATTTAGCTTTTCTTTCGTCTGTTGTATGAAGCTTAACATACCAGGCAAGTTGAAATTAAATGAAATGTAGTATTTTAGAAAAAAGTCAAAATGGCTGAAGAAAAATTAATTTCCAAGAAGAAACCTTTTTATACGATTTCTAGTGCGTTAGAAGGTTTTTTAAGGTCATACAATCGTTGGATTAATACTCCCATTTTTTACAGTGATTTACTCCGGTTTTCAGGATCTGTTGCGGTCTATGATCAAGAAGATAAAGACACATTATGGGTCAGAGTATTTTATCCTGATAGTGAACGAAGAGAGATTGACTATAATCTAAAGAAAGTATATACCCTGTTGCACTCTGATGGAAATGAAAACGATATACCCCATTTAAATATTGATGCGATTGACTATTGTACTTTTGGAAATTCAAAGCCCTTTAGAATTAAAATCAGAAATATCCTCAATGATAATTTCACCTATTATTATGTAAAAAAAACAGATGCTTCAAGAGTATTCGGTTTGGAATATGAGCATATGCTTTCTCCTTATAACCTCAACTTTTTAGTCAATAGTGATGCATTAATTGAGGAACATATTTCTGGTATACCAGGAGATCATTTTATTGAAAACTTTTTATCTAAATGCACAGCTTCTGAAAAAGCGCAAATTGCCAAAGAATATGTAAAATTTAATGAACGCAGTATGATCCGTTTATTGGGTGATATGCGCTCCTATAACTATGTTGTTGTTCCTACACATGATTTTGATCAAGTAGTTTATAAAATTCGTGCTATAGACTTTGACCAACAATCTTTTGAAGGAAAGCTTTCTGTTTATCGGCCACAATTTTTTAAAGAAAATCAACCGATTATGGAACTTGTTCGCGCTAAATTAAACTACGATTCGATTACTCAATATAAGATTGAAGAGCGATCAATTGTGGCTAGAAGAATTATGAGTTTCGAAAACCGTTTAATGAAGCTTGTTGACATCATGCGACAAAGTGTGCTGACTCGACCAGAAAATTTAGTTCGATTGCGAACGGAGATTTTTAAATTCACGCAAGACAATGCCTTTAAGGAAAGTGAATCAATGGGAGATATTATGAAAGCTAGTTTTGATTTTGTAAAGCGACATTATCAAAAAGAAAATCTGTATGACCTTTTCTAATAAAAGCTTTCATCGGATTCATAAAAAGTGTCCTCATCAGCCTCATTTTCATCCTCAGGTGGTGTAGGTTCTGCAGCTTCTTTAAATGATTTTTCTGGAGCTTCTTCTGGCACCTCACCTTGACCGAAAATAAGATTAGGATATTCAATACCCGCGGCGGGTTCTCCAACTTCCATCAATTCAATAAAAAAGGTCCACAAATTCAAGAAATCATAAATGTAAATCAGTTTGTGATGGTCTGCATCGAAAAAGGTATTGAGAGGCTGTTGTGCTTGTGAATCAACATCATCTAGGTCCAGTAGTGGCAATTCTTCACCCTGAACCCATTCCTCATTGGTTCGATAAAAAGAGGCCATTTCATTACCCAAAAAACCAAATGCTTGGGTAATGCTCAAGTGTAAATCGTCTAGCGAAGCCGAAGCCTCAATTTCAAGATCTCTAAATACGTCTTGTTCTACATCTAAGATGACACGAAGGCGGTAAATCATAGCCGAAAGTTGTTAATTTTTAATACGAATATAAAAAAGGTTTGGGCACCAAAAAGCAAACTTGCAAAAAGAAGGTGTAGGGGTTGAGAGGCAAAAGGAAAATCCCAATAATACATCAAAATCCCAGTACTTATTTCTAAGCCAATAAAGAGTAACATAAATTGAAGAGCAGTAGGAATTTTTCCCTTTTTGAAGAAAGAAACAAAAAGATAAGCGTGCACAAAAAAGACCAAAAGCGAAAAGCTTCTATGGATGAAGAACAGCACAGGTGGCTTTGCCAGCCATGCTGCAGCATTGGACAAATTAAAAGCATGCATTTGAACATCAATAAACTGTCTTACTTGGGTGCCCATACCAATTTGAATAAGGGTTAATATAAGCCCAAAATAAGCAATGTTTTTAGTGGTTTTAGAAACAGTAAAAATTTCTTTTTTAGCAGGACTCCAGTACAGTAGTAGGATAAGACACCCCACTAAAAGGAGAGCCATTGTCATGTGGAGCGAAATTTTTAGGGGTAACAAATTAGAATCGACTACAGTTTTCCCCAACCAGGCTTGAAACAAAATGCCAACGACAGTTAAAAAAGCTAAAAAAGTAATTTTCTTTTGCGTTTTCCAATAGCTCAAACTACTAGCAAAGACAAGCAATATTGCTAACCCTGAAAGAGCTCCTAAAAGCCTATTGATATATTCAATCCAAGTGTGATAGGGATTGAATACAGCATAGTCGTGTTTTGTATAAGGTTCCCAATAGACCGGATTGTATTGTCTAGAAGAAACAAAATCATCTTTTGCTAAGCGAAGAGATTCTCCAATAATAATAACCTCACCCTTATTATACTCGTGTTGAGGTTTCCAATCCAATTGATCTCTTTGAGTTGGAGGGATAAGATAGCCAAAGCATTTGGGCCAATCTGGACAACCCATACCACTTCCTGTCATCCGAACAATTGCACCTGCAGCAATTACAAGGTAGATTAAAACCAGCGCTATGGTAGTAAATTTATGGAGTCTCTTTTTCATGAGCTTCTAGGCCTAATTTTTTTCCTTCAATTTTCATTCTTTCCCACGCTGCGTCGTATACATTGGGAATTTCTCCGTCTAAAATAGCCTCTTTAAGGGCTTCTTTTATTATACCAATAGGTTTTGAGGGAGGAAGATTGAAATAATTCATAATCATGGCTCCAGTAACGGGAGGCTGAAAATTTCTAATTTTATCTTTTTCCTCAACAACTTTCATTTTCTTTCTAACCAGTTTAAAATTGTTGTGATATCGTGCAAAACGGTTAGGGTTTTTGGTAGTTATATCTGCTTCACAAAGTGTCATTAAATCTTCAATATAATCTCCAGCATCATAAATCAGACGTCTCACGGCAGCATCTGTAACTTGATCATCTGCAATTACAATGGGTCTGGAACTCATAAAGACCAGTTTTTGGACATATTTCATTTTCTCATTCAACGGCATCTTGAGTCTTTTGAAAAGTTGATAGACCATTTTAGAACCCACCAATTCATGATTGTGAAAGGTCCACCCAATGGTAGGGTGAAATTTTTTTGTTGAGGCCTTTCCTATGTCATGTAATAAAGCGGCCCACCTCAACCATAAGTTGTTGGTTTTTTTGGCAATATTATCGACTACTTCCAATGTGTGATAAAAATTGTCTTTATGTCTCTGACCTTCTTTTTCATCAATACCTTTAAGTGCAACAAGCTCAGGTAGTATATAAGGCAAAAGCTCGGTTTGTTGAAGTAAAATGAAGCCTTCAGAAGGGCTATCTGTCTCTAATATTTTATTTAGTTCAACAACGATTCTTTCTTTAGAAATAATTTTAATGCGTTCTGCATTTTTGCGAATGGCGTTGAGTGATTCAGGCACAATAGAAAAATTTAATTGAGTTGCAAATCGAATGGCTCTAAGCATTCTCAGCGGGTCGTCAGTGTATGTTGTGTCAGGATCTCTAGGCGTACGTAAAAGCCTTTTTTCTAGGTCATCAAGACCTGCAAATGGATCTAATAGTGTTCCAAAGTTTTCTTTATTGAGGCTTACGGCAAGTGCATTTATAGTGAAGTCTCTTCTAAGTTGATCCTCTTCTAAAGTGCCTTCACTCACCGCTGGATTTCTACTTTCGATGGTATAAGATTCTTTTCGAGCCCCCACAAATTCGAGTGTTACATCTCCCCATTGAAGCATGGCTGTTCCATAAGTTTTAAATACTTGTACTTGACGAGTGATTTTAAGTTTTTTTTGAATTGCTTTCGCTAAGGCTATTCCTGAGCCCACTACAACAATATCAATGTCTTGTTTTGCTCCACGATCCAATAAATAATCTCGAACAAACCCCCCTACAATATAAGTTTCAAGACCCATTTCATCGGCTGTCTCTTGCAGCTCCCTGAAAACAGGGGTGCCGTTTAGATGCTTAAAATGGACATTGTTTTTCACGGGCGAAGAATCGTTATTGAATTCTTATTTTCAATTTTAATTATGCGTGAAGGATTTCCACAATCTTTTTCTTGCATCAAAGGTACGATATAGTCTACCCCATCCAAAATTTCCTGAGAAACTTCATTAAAATTTTTGGGTGCCGAAAAACCACTAAGATTTGCAGATGTTGAAATAATTGCTTTTCCAAAAGCATCAAGCAATTCTTCTAAAAAAGGATTTTTTGGAATGCGCAAAGCAATGGTTTGTTCATTGCTAAGCATATTTTTTGCTAACCCTTTTGGATTTGAATATATTATCGTTGTTGGACGTTCACTTTCAAGATAGGGTTCTATTTCTTTTGGGATAGGGCCAACATAGTGTTCTAATTTTTCTTTTGAACCCACCAGCCCAATGAGGGCTTTAGCATCATTTCTTTTTTTTAATTCATAAATGCGTTGCACTACATCAGCCCTTGTGGCGTCTCCTCCAACGCCCCAAACCGTGTCTGTAGGATATAAAATAACTTTCCCTTGATTTAAATAAGACAGTGTTTGTTGAACAACCATTAGTCAAAAATAGTTTAAACCCAACGGATTATAAAACAATTCATTTTTTAGAAAAACTACCAGCCAGTTAAAGGTTTTACGATAAACTAAACTACCACATCGTAGGTTCGTAATGCATCATTTAAGGAAGTTTTTTTATCTGTGCTTTCTTTTCGTTGTCCAATGATTAATGCACAAGGGACTTGATATTCACCAGCGGCAAATTTTTTAGTGTAAGCCCCAGGGATTACTACTGAGCGGGAAGGAACAATTCCCTTATATTCTTTTGGGCGATCTCCAGTTACATCAATAATTTTGGTTGATGCTGTTAATACCACATTGGCTCCTAAAACAGCCTCTTTTTCAACACGAACGCCTTCAACTACTATGCAACGTGAACCAACAAATGCATTATCTTCAATTATTACAGGAGCCGCTTGAAGAGGTTCTAGCACACCACCAATTCCAACGCCACCACTTAAGTGTACATTTTTTCCAATTTGAGCACAACTACCAACCGTTGCCCAAGTGTCAACCATTGTACCCGAATCTACATAGGCTCCTATATTGACATAACTAGGCATCATAATGACACCAGAAGAAATATAAGCACCATGTCGAGCGACAGCATGGGGCACTACACGAATTCCCTTTTCTTTATATCCTCTCTTTAAAGGCATTTTATCATGAAATTCTAGAGGGCCAGCTTCAAGCGTTTCCATTTTTTGAATTGGAAAATAAAGCACTACTGCTTTTTTTACCCATTCGTTTACTGTCCAACCTGTTTCATTTGGTGAAGCTACCCTTAGTTTTCCTAGGTCTAACTGTTCTATCACTTCTCTGATCACTTTTTGTGTTGCTTCTTCTTTTAGGAGTTCCCTATTTTCCCAAGCAGATTCTATAATTTCTTTCATATTGCTAATTTCGAGCAAATGTAAATATTTCAAAGCGAAAGTGAAACGGCATTTCTGATGAAAACAATATCTTTACCTAAAATTATATGGGAAGCATTATTGCAATTGATTTCGGAGAAAAAAGGACGGGATTAGCACATACAGATCCAAACAAAATAATTGCCACTGGTTTGTGTACACTCGCCACAGAGGAAGTGGTTACTTTTCTTAAAGATCACGTGCAAAAAAATGAAGTTGATACCCTTGTTGTTGGCTATCCGCAACAAAAAGATGGAACCCCCTCCGCCATTGAAGAATCAATTTTAAAATTTATATCTAAACTCAAGAATCAATTACCTAATGTAAATATTGAGCGCTATTCTGAGCGATTCACAACAAAAATTGCAAAACAAACAGTCAGGCAAAGTGCGCTCAAAAAAAAGTATAGAAGTAAAAAAGAGCTTTTAGATGAAATCAGTGCCACTATAATTTTACAGTCTTATTTAACTTATCAATCAAGATCACTATGATTTTACCAATTGTAGCATATGGTACCACTGTTTTAAAACAAAAAGCGCTCCCTATTTCAAAAGACTACAATAACATCAATACGTTGATTGATAATATGTGGGATACCATGTATGCAGCAAGTGGTGTGGGTTTGGCAGCCCCACAAATTGGCCTTTCAATTCGTTTGTTTATTGTTGATACGACTCCCTTTGCTAATAGTGAAAACCTCTCGGATACAGAAATTGCGTTCTTGGAGGGTTTTAAAAGAGTTTTTATTAATCCAACAATTACAAAAGAAACGGGTATGACTTGGGATTTTAACGAGGGTTGCCTTAGTATTCCAGACATTAGAGAAGATGTTAGCCGAAAACCAAAAATCGAAATTGAATTTCTAGACGAATATTTTGAAAAGCAAAAACTATCTTTAGAGGGCTTAGCTGCCCGTGTTGTGCAACACGAGTATGATCACATAGAAGGAGTTTTATTCACCGACTATTTATCTCCTCTCAAAAAACGAATCATAAAAGGAAAATTGAGTGCTATTTCAAAAGGGAAATGTGATGTTGATTACCCAATGCGATTTCCAACTAAAATAAAACGATAAGGTGATGGATTTAAAAAAAATTGTGGCAATATCTGGTCGCTCAGGATTATTTGAGATTATTGCACAGACAAGAGGAGGTATAGTAGCTCAATCGCTAGTTGATGGAAAGCGTGTTTCTTCTGGAATCACTCAAAAACTTAGTGTGTTGGGAGACATTCAGATTTATTCTTTGCAAGGAGAAGTTCCACTTTCTACCGTGTTTGAAAAAATATTTAAGTATGAAGAAGGAGCCCCTTCTAGAATTATTCCAAAGGCACCTACTCTTGAACTTGAAGCTTATTTTTTTGAAGTTTTTGATACCTATGATGAAAGTAGAGTATATGCCAGTGATATCAAAAAAATTATCCAATGGTATAATATTTTACTCACTAGAAATTGGAAGCCAGATTCTAAAGCAACATCCGATAAAAAAGAAAAGGCAGCCTCCCAAAAAGAAAACCCAAAAACCGATCAAACCTGATGAGTTCAAAAGCAATTCAACTTGAGGCCATAGAAAGACTTTTAGTCATCATGGACGAATTAAGAGAGCAATGCCCCTGGGATCGAAAGCAAACTTTTGAAAGTCTTAGAAGCCTGACTATTGAAGAAACCTATGAATTGGCAGAAGCAATAATTGAGGGCAATCAAGAGGAGATCAAAAAAGAATTGGGAGATCTTTTATTGCACATTGTTTTTTACGCCAAAATTGGAAGTGAGACAAATGACTTTGATCTTGCTGATATTGCACATTCAGTAGCAGAAAAACTAATTCAACGCCATCCCCACATTTATGGAGATGTTACTGTTTCTGGTGCAGAAGACGTCAAAAAAAATTGGGAAGCCCTAAAACTCAAAGAGGGCAATAAAAGTGTTCTCTCTGGGGTGCCTAAAGGATTGCCTTCTCTCATAAAAGCATTGCGAATTCAAGAAAAGGCTGCAGGTGTTGGATTTGACTGGGAAAACAGAAAACAAGTTTGGGATAAATGTGAAGAAGAATTAGATGAACTGAATGAGGCGTTGAAAAAAAAGGATAAGAAAGCTATCGAATCTGAAATGGGTGATGTTTTATTTTCTTTAGTTAATTATGCTCGATTTATTGGTGTTGATCCCTCCAATGCCCTCGAAAAAACAAACCAAAAATTCATCAAACGGTTCAGCTATATCGAAAACGAAGCCAAAAGAATAGATAAGAACATTAATGATTTAAGTTTGGGAGAAATGGAAAACTATTGGCAGGCTGCTAAGAAAAGTTAACTAGACTTATTCATTAATCATTTCTTCATTTGCTTCATCGCTGTCTCTATTATTTTCTTGCTCTTCTAATTGTTCTTGTTCCGCTCTCTTTTTATTAAGTGCATTCTTAATTTGATTGAGTTGAATCAGTTTATCATGATTTTGATCAAGGTTTTTTTTAATTTTTCCGATTTTCTTTTCAGCCTCTTTAAACAATGGGTTTTCCGTGCTGGAACTACTAAAAAATTCTAAATTATTTTCTAATTGATTAATTTCCGTTTGGTGATTTTTTATTTCAGCTCTTATTTCTTTGATAGCCTCATACAAACCTTTGTCATTCTTTTTTAGTGCAAGCACTTTACACTCATATTCGAGTTTTTTCTTTTCTGAGGGTTTTAAATCATGATTCTTAATCTTTTCTATTAAAGCTTTAGCCAAAGTATCATCTAATTTTTGAATTAAGATAGGTTTCAATTGTTCCAAATCATCCCAATCGTCCCATATCTTATTGACTTGCTCTCTAACTTGGTCACTATTTCCTTCTAGTTCTTGTTTTTTTGCAGTCTCAATAAATTTATTTCTCGTTTCTATTAAAGCCTCATCTTGAGCATTTAATTTTTGATAGCCAGAACGAAGTCTATCAAAATAAAGGGAGTTTTTTTCTTGAAAAACAGACCAAAGTTTATTGTCAATTTTTCTAGGAATAAATCCAATAACCTTCCATTTTTTCTGTAGGTCTTTTACTTCTTCAACTCGAGATTCCCAGTCCTCACTCTCTAAGATAGACTCTAAATGTTTAATAAGGTTATTCTTGGCACTAACATTCTCTTTTTGTTCTTTCTTTTGAAGTTTATAAAAGTCATTTTTGGCTTTCATAAACTCTTTGCCAATTTCTCTAAATTCTTGCCAAATGATTTTATTATTCTTGCCCGCAACATGTCCCACTGATTTGAACTCTTCACGAAGTTCTTGGAATTTTTTTAGGGCATCTTGCCATTCACGGTGTTGTTGAGGGACTGATGAATGAAACCCTTTCATTTGAGTTAGAATTTCATTTTTGCGCTCAAAATTAGCTTGTAGCGAACCCGCTAAGTCTTTTTGGTATTCTTGACGTCTCTTTTGAATGGTCTTGGTAGCTTCTTGAAACCTCTTCCAGAGCACCTCCCTTTGTTCCCTCATTACAGGGCCTAGGTCATTTTTCCACGTTTGATGGAGTGTGTTAAGCTCTCTACTTGCACGAACAATGTCTGGAAACTTTGTGAGCTCTTCAGCACGCTCTATTAATTTTAATTTAGCTTCATAGTTATGTTTAAAATCCAACTCTCTTAATTCTCGATTAAGATGAAGAAAATCATAAAACCGCTCTACATGATGTCTAAAAGTTTGCCAAATATTTTGATTTTCGGCTCTAGGAACGGGTCCTGTATTGTACCAACTGTCTTGAAGAGCTTTAAATTTTTTGTAAACTGAATTGATGTCTTGGTCAGCAGTAATGAGTTCTTTAATCTCTTCAATAATATTTTTTTTCCGCTCTAGATTGGTTTTTTGAGCGGTTTCAATTTCTTTAAAATGTTTTCTTTTTAGTTGGCGATAATTATAAGTTATTTGATCAAATTCTTTTTTATGGTCTGGTTTGTAAAAGAAATTAATTTCATTCTCACCAGAGGCAAGAAAATCCTTTTTTGCCACTTCCAAATCTTCTTGAAAAAGTTTTTGGTATTGGGATTGTAAGGATTGAATTGTTTTATTCGATTTGAACCACTCTTGCCTTTCAACAAGGGTTTTGAGTTTCTGGACAATATCCTCAGTTTTTAAACCACTAAAATCCTCTTGAGCTTCGATAGGCTCTAAAGTCTTTTTTTCTTCTGGAGAACTTATCTCAATTGTTGCAGAAGCCTCAGAATTACTTTCAGTGTGCTCTTCTAATGTTGTTTCAGTTTCTGGGCTATTTGTTGTTTCCTCATGATTGGAAACTTCTTGCAACGCCTCTTTTTCTTCTCCCGTTGCTGTATTGGTATTCTTTTCTTCCATACCTAATGAGTTCAATATCAATGGGCAAATAATATACAATTTTTTGGATTCGCAAAAAAATTAGAACAAAGTTACCTAAGCGTTCCAAAGTTCCCAAGCTTTTTCTGCTTGATAGATAAGCATGGTGTAACCATTAATAATGGTAGCGCCTTTTTCTAATCCATTTTTTAGGAATTGTGTTTTTTCTGGATTATAAATCAGATCAAAAAGAATATGATCCCTTTTAATTTGATGGTAGGGTATTTTTGGAGCCTCAGAAATGTTTGGATAAGTACCAACAGGAGAAGTGTTGATGATTAGCGGATACAGTTGTAGATCAATTTGTTGAAGATCTAAGTAGGAAAGCTGACCATCTCTTGGTTTTCTTGAAACAAATTGAGTTTCAATATTATTTTTATCAAGCACATATGCAATAGCTGCACTAGCACCACCTGTTCCAATAATTAAAGCTTTTTTTGGTAACCTTTTGACTCGCTCTCTAAGTGCTTTTTCAAAGCCATAGCAATCTGTATTGGCACCGTGTAGGGTACCGTCTTTACGAAAACAGATTGTGTTTACTGCACCTATTTCTTTGGCTTCTTCAGACAGTTTGTCTAGATAGGGTATGATTTCTTTTTTATAGGGAATGGTAACATTCAAACCAGCAATATTTTTTGATATCAAGAGGGGTTTAACTTCGTCGATGGTAAGTAGGTCAAAGTTTTTATAATGGCAGTTGTTAAGATTTTCAGTATTAAATTTTTGAGCAAAATAGGTTCTCGAAAAAGAATAATCAATATTCTTTCCGATTAAGCCAAACTGTCTTTTATTTTGGTTGCTTTTTTCCATAATATTCTAGGCCTATGATAATAAAACTTCCTAAAAGTATTGCAATTAAGACAGTAATAATTGGATCATTTTCTGGTTTAGGAAAATAAAATTTTTGATTGATAACAATTGCATTTCCTATCTTGTTGTAAACAATGTCTCCCACTTCATTTTTCTTATATAATTCAATTCTCCAAGGCCAAACTATTCTAATGGTTCCTACAATAAATCCAATAATAGTTGCAATGGATATGTTGTGGTATTTTTTTAAAACAAAACTCAAAAGGTTTGCAAAAAAAATTAACCCAGCCAAAGAACCAATTGTAAAGATTCCCATTATTTTAAGAAGTCTTATTTGTTGTCTGTTTTCTAAAAAACTAAAATCACCTTGAAAGGTTTGGATAATAGTTTGGTATAAATTGGTTATAGTTTCAACTAGTAATAAGTTATAATTTCCGAGAACTAAGAGTAAAAAAGATCCAGAGAGACCCGGAAGTGTCATTCCGCTTACACTAATAAGACCACAAAAAAAGACAAAAAAATAGTTGTCATTTTCTCCAGCGGGTTGAATGAAAGTAATTAATAAACCAGCAGCAGCCCCCAGAAAAAGACTTAAAAAGCTGCTGAAGTCCCATTGTTTGATTTCTTCTCTAATATAATATATTGAGGTCACAATCATCCCCATAAATAAACCAAGTACTTCTGCTTCATAAAATGCAAGCCCATAGTCAAGAATGAGTGAAACACTAAAAAAACTAATGATAATTCCTGAAAATAGGGTTAGTAGAAAAGAACCATTAGTATACTTCCAAAATCGAGCATATTGCCCAGTTAATAACAATTTTAACGCTTTTACATTGAGATGCTGAAGTGAAAAAATTAACTCTTCATAGAAACCACCTACTAGGGCAACAATCCCACCAGAAACCCCAGGCACTTTGTTAGCAGCACCCATTGCAATTCCCTTGATAATTAGAAAGAATCGATCAGAAATGGAATACTCTTTTCTTGCATTAGCCATTTGCATTGGATTTTAATCGTTCTAAGACAAACAAGATAAAAAATCCAAAAACCATCAAAAATAATGCACTTAGTAATTGTGGATCACCTTCAAAGTTTTGTGGTAAAACGGCAGTAGTTTGAACATTTTTGGATACTGTTGCAAATGAACTAACTTCATTTTGCCAAGGCCATACTTTGTGCAGTGCTCCTACCATCAGTCCAACCAAAACAGCGATGGTATTGTTGGGATATTTTTTAAACAGCCAATAAAGAACTTTAGAGAATAATTTTATGCCCACAACTATACCAAATATAAAAACACCTAAAATAGAAAACACTTCATAAAAGAGTTCACTATCAAAGGCAAAAAGAAGGTCTTGTGCCTTCCTGACTGTACTTAAAATTAATTTATAAGCACCAAGAATCATAAGAATATAGGCTCCTGAAAGTCCAGGTAATATCATAGCTGAAATAGCTATCAAACCGCAAAAAAATAAGTAGGGATAATTAAACTCTATTGTTGATGGTGTGAAGAAACTCATGCTTGCTGAAATCACCATTCCTAATAAAACGAGACCAATAGATAAAGTAGAATAAATTTTATTTTCCTTTATTAAGTAAATAATACTAGCCACTAACAAGCCGAAAAAAAGAGCCCAAAGTAATACGCTTTCATTTTCAATTAAATATTCGATGAGTCTAGAAAAAAACAATATACTAGTTATGATACCGCCAAATAAGGCCATCAAAAAAGGGCCATTAATATTTTTCCAAAATGCTTTAAACCCCTTTCTAAATAATGTGAAAATGGTGGAAAGTTTGATGTGGTCTATACTCTTTATGAGCTCTTTGTAAATGCCTGTAATTAAAGCAACCGTACCTCCAGAAATTCCCGGAACTAAATCGGCCACCCCCATCAACATTCCTTTACAAAAGATCAGCAAAAAACGCATAACAACTTAAATTTCTGCCCAAAGGTAGGAAACGAAAAATAGAGTGGTCATAGGGGCGTATTAGAATTCCGAATTTTCAAGTTTTTTTAGGTTTTTCTTATTTAAGAAATTCGGAAATAAGGAAGCAACAAATTTGGACAATGGTTTTTTTCTTTTAGCATTTTGAAAATGAAATTGAGCCTTAAAGTTTTGATTTAATTCATAATAACACCCTGCCACTCTGAATTCTATGAAGGCATTTTGTTTGAATTGATCCAGTGCCTTTAAAGCTACCTTTAGAGCCAAAGACCACTCTTTTAAATATAGGTGACCATCAATATAATGCATCCACGTATCTAAGTTTCTGTGTTCTAATGCAATTAAATTTTGACAGGCATGAATAACTTCTTCATATTCGGTTAAAAAGCGATGAATAATCATACTTTTTTTCCATAGGGAAATACAATCTGAATTAGATTTAAGTCCTTTTAATACATAATATTTTGCTTTTCTATAATCCTTTTTCTTGATATAGAATCCAGCAAGTTTATTCCATGCTCGTTCAAAAGAGGGCTCTAATTGAATTGCTTTTCTAAGAAATTGAATCCCTAGGTTATCATTGCCTAGGGTGAGATGACAATTTCCTATTCTATGCCAAAGAAAAGCACTTGGGTCATTTGTATTTAATGCAATTTGATAATTCGATATAGCTTCATTAAGGCGACCAGTCTTTTCAAGAAGTTTCCCTTTTTCGATATAAGCTCCTGTGAAAGTATCATCACTTATTATAGCAAAATCAAATGCTGAAAGAGCTTCTTTATAATTTTTAGACCGTGCATAAATTCTTCCCAATTGATGCCATGCCACTTCGTTGTATGGATTTTTTTCTAATATCCAGTTGAGTGTATTTATGGCCTTCTCCTTTTGTTGAAGTTGCTCATAACAATAAAGTAAATTATATAGTGCAGGGTAGTCGTCAGAATTATCTAGTACACAATTTTTAAAAAAATATTCAGCATTGTGATAATCTTCAGCCAAAAGATATTCCATTCCCAAGAGGTTCCAGATCTCCAACGGGTCTTCTGTAATATTTAGGGCTTTATTAAGGTTGTCTACAGCAATTTGATGAATCCCTTTTTTGGAGGCTAAGGTGGCTCGTTGAAGAAAGATTTCTTCATTCAGAGGGGACAAACTTTCTATATAGTTTAATAGAGCTTGTGCTGCTTCATATTTGTCATCAATAATAAGCATTTCACTTTGAAGCAGGAGAAGCTCAATGTCTTGAGGGTGTTGATCTAATCCCATTTTAATGGCTTTTTTTGCCAATTGGTTTTGACCATATCCAATATAATGAAGAACAATATCCTCAAATTCTTGTGCATCAAAAAAATAAATATGATTGGTTTTGAGCATTTGCTCAAATTTTTCAATAGAGGGCTTTAATTCGTCACTATTTGACTCAAACATAATTTCAAATAAGAATTAGTTGTTTAAATATAGAAACTACTTGATCGCCTTTTTGTAGAGAAGAAGTCATCTTTTTAACAAAATAATTAACATAAATCAATCAAAGTTCATCTAATACTTCTCTTATAATAGTACAGCCTGATTGGATTTCTTTTTTACTAATTGTTAAGGGAGGTGAGATTCGAATAGCCTTTTTTTCCCAAAGCAACCAAAAGAGGAGGAGTCCTTTTTCCATGCACTTAAAAACGACCTCATTTACATGGGCTTCAGATTCTAATAAGGGAGCAAGCATTAAACCCTTACCATTTATTTGTTTGATCTTAAGATGATTTAATTCTTTTCTAAAAAGGGCTTCTTTCTCATGCACTTCTTTCATAAGATCGCTATCTCTTATTTCTTTCAAGGTAGCGTAGGCTGCTGCAGCTATCACTGGATTTCCTCCAAAGGTGGTGATATGACCTAATTTTGGGTGGTTTTCCAATTGAACCATTAGTTTTTTTGAACTGCTAAATGCTCCAATGGGGAGTCCACCACCCATACCCTTGCCCATCACAACTATGTCTGGGATAACATTGAATGAATCAAACCCAAAAAAGGAGCCAGTTCTTCCAAAGCCCGGTTGAATTTCATCTAAAATCAAAAGGGCTCCAACGGCTTCACAACGAGCTTTCAATTTTGATAAATAATTATTTTCAGGTATAATAAATCCTGCTCCTCCTTGAATGGTTTCTACAATTACACCAGCTGTTTTTTCTGTAATTTGATCTAAATCTTGTAACTGATTATACCGAATAAAACGAACATTGGGTAGTAGAGGATAGTACCCTTTTTTTTGTTCCGCTCTTCCCAACAGACTAAGAGCACCTTGAGTGCTTCCATGATAGGCATTTTCCATACCTATTAGTTGAGTTCTTCCCGTAGCTCTTTTGGCAAGCTTTAGGGCCCCTTCTATAGCTTCTGTACCGGAGTTTGTCAAATACAATGATTCGTGATTTTCTGGTAACAAATCAAGCACTGCTTTCGATAACTTTACTGCTGGCTCTTGAGCAAATTCACCATAGACCATCACATGTAAATATTTCTTCATTTGCTGATCGATGGCAGCTAAAACTTTTGGGTGGCAATGGCCAAGACTGCAGGCAGACACTCCCGCTACAAAATCGAGATAGGCTTTTCCTGTATGATCAAAAATATAGCTACCTGAGGCCCTTGAAACAGTCATTCCAAGGGGGTGAGGGGTGGTTTTGGCTTGATATGTAAGGAAATCAACTTTAAGATCTTTCATGGTCCAGCAACTTTTTCATCTCCTTCTCTAATTGTTGTTTTAAACTTGTTCAATTGAAAGATGTTGTCTTCTTCACTAAATAAATCTTCCACTTGATTAGGACGCTCTTCTTCACGCCATATAAAACCCTTAAGGGTTCTTTCATTTGTGGGGATATCTTCTTCGGGATAGACATTTCCATCTGGGGCGACAAAAAAGGTGATATCTCCAATTTCACCGTCTTCAAATTGCATTTTCATTGCACTGCATGTGGTTTTATCAATTCCAATGAGTTGCATATCCTCGTCATTATAGAGATAATAAATCATTTGAGTATTTTTTGTAACCACTATATTGTCCAATCGGCCCTCTTTGAACTCACCATCTAAAATACCTCCTTGGATTTGATTGTAACCATCTGCACTTAGACTGTCTTTTTCTATAATGAAGGCATTGCCTCTTATTTTCAAAGAATCAAGTGCATTTGTTTTAGGGTTTGAAATAAGAAAAATCTCATTTCCTGTCATTTGGCTTTCATCAAACCATAGAACAGGATTTTTTTGATTTCGATCGGCTTCTGTAAAGACTTGCTCCTCTTTTAGAGTAAGAGGGCGATGGTGCAGTTTTGTAAGACCAACCGATTCGTCGATATAAATCGAGTCAGATTTTCCTTTCAAATCCTTTTTAAAAATACGAACATCATAGAACCCCCTCAAGATTTTCTTTTCATCTGGACCGGTAGCCATTAGCGTATCTGCATGAATAAAAAGAGAATCTTTTTCTACAAGATTGATTGCCAAGGCTCTTTTTGTAATTATGGCAGAATCTTTGGCCTTAAATATTTCACCATAATGCCCTGTGATGATGGAATTATTTATAGAATCTAAAATGCTAATATTGTTTGTAGCGGCTGCATATTGCAGATCGTTCTCAAAGTAGAGGCTATCTCCTTCTATGATTTTTTGGTCATAAAAAATTACTGCATTCTTCTTGAAATATCCTTTTTCCACACTTAAATCATAAAAGCCTTGCTCACACAATATTTCATAGGTTTCACCTATAATTCTTGATTTCCCATAGAGATATGCATGATCAGTTTCTGTGAAATAATCTAGTTGTTGGGAGTTGACTCTATACTCAGGATTTACAATATCAACTTCTGAAACAAAACGATATTTTTTCTCGTCCATAAAATAAGTTCCCTTGTTGCTAGTCAATGTTGAGGTGCTGTCAACAATTACACCTCTAGTATTATAAAAGGCTTTTTTTTCAACACGGTTTAAAAAGAGAGTATCTGTTTTTAGTGTAGTGTCTGGACGTTTTAAAAACACATTGCCCCATGCTTTTGCTTTCTTTGTTTTCCCATCATATTCAATATAATCACAGGTCATTCTTAGGCTGTCCCCCTGTGTAAAAACAATATCTCCCTCAGCTTTAAAAAAATTTGATCTTTTATAGAAGTAGGCCCGATCAGAAACGATAAGTGCTCCTTCATGAAAGAGATGTACTCTATTTTCTCTATCTTTTAATAAGATGTTTGCCCCCGGAAATCTTTCTTCATCTTGGGTAGAACCACCTGCTTTACGAATTTCAATTATTTTAGAATCTTGGCCTTGCAACATCGCAGTTCCAATAAGAAAGAAAATCAATAGAACAGTATTAGCAATCTGTTTCATGGGAAAAGGGGGTTTCTATCTGTAAATAGTTTGCTTGCGATCGGGGCCTACAGAAACTATTTTAATTGGCACTTCTAGCGCATTCTCTAAATAAGCAATATAAGCTTTAAAGGCATCTGGAAAATCGTTAAAAGAAGTCATTTTTGTTAAATCCTCTTCCCAACCTTCTAATTCAGTGTAGTGAGGAGTAATTTTTTCTGAAGCTATATCATAGGGTAGATACTCCATAAGTCCGCTGGCCGTTTCATAGGTTGTACAGACTTTTATCGTTTTAAACCCAGAAAGGACGTCTCCTTTCATCATCATAAGTTGAGTAACACCATTGATTTGAATTGCATATTTGAGAGCAACTAAATCTAGCCAGCCACACCGTCTTGGCCGCCCTGTGGTGGCACCAAACTCATTGCCAATTTTAGCCATTCTCTTTCCATTTTCGTCAAAAAGTTCAGTGGGAAAAGGACCACTGCCAACCCTAGTGGTGTAGGCTTTAAAAATTCCAAACACTTCATTGATAGTATTTGGAGCTATACCCAAACCCGTGCAGGCTCCAGCAGCTGTAGTGGTAGATGAAGTTACAAATGGGTAAGTGCCAAAATCAACATCCAGCAAAGACCCTTGAGCGCCCTCTGCTAATATTTTCTTTTGCTGTTTTTGGGCTTTAAATAAGTATTCTTCGCTGTCTACTAGAGTAAAAATTTTTAAAAATTCAATGCCTTCAAAAAATGCATGTTCTAGTTCTTCAATGTTGAAAGCTAGGTCGGTTTTATGCGTTTTAAATAGCGTCTTGTGTTTTTTTACTAGTTGGTTGTATTTTTCTTCCCAGTTTGAATTTAAAATATCACCCACTCGTATTCCATTTCTTCCTGTTTTATCCATGTAGGTTGGGCCAATTCCTTTAAGAGTGGATCCAATTTTTGAATTCCCTTTGGCTGCTTCTGAGGCGGCATCTAGTAGTCGATGAGAAGGTAAAATAAGGTGTGCTTTTTTTGAAATTTTCAACTTTTTTTCAAACGGAATTGAATAGGAGGCCATACCTTCAATTTCTTTTTTAAAAATTACAGGATCAATCACAACTCCGTTACCTATTAAGTTTTCTGCTTTGGAATGAAAAATTCCAGAAGGAATTGTGTGAAGCACGTGTTTATTGCCATCAAATTCTAAAGTGTGACCCGCATTAGGGCCTCCTTGAAAGCGCGCTATAATATCATAGGATTGAGTAAGTACATCCACAATTTTTCCTTTTCCTTCGTCTCCCCATTGAAGACCAAGCAACAAATCTACCGCCATGTGTTTTGGATTAAGTTACTTTTTTTTGGTGCCGTAAAAGTATAAAGAATGATTGTTAATTTGTACATCAAAAACTTCTTCTATGGTTTTTTTTATTTCATGGATGCGGGGGTCACAAAATTCTTTGACTTCCCCAGTATCTGTGAAAATTATGTGGTCGTGCTGTCGATCAAAATAGGACTTTTCATACTGCGCTTGATTTTTACCAAATTGGTGTTTCCTAACTAATCCGCAATCCAAAAGTAATTCCATGGTATTATATAACGTGGCACGACTCACACGATAGTTTTTGTTTTTCATTTTTAAATATAGCGATTCTATATCAAAGTGTTCTTGGCTATCATAAATTTCAAATAGGATAGCAAAACGCTCTGGTGTCTTTCGGTGTCCGTGTTGATCTAAAAATTTCACGAAGACCTCTTTAACAATTTCTTGATTTGATTTTACTGCTATCATATTTGTAAAATTACAACATATTCCCTTATTTTCTCTTTATTTTATCAATGCCCTTGATACGTTGTAGTTTTTTAATTAATTTAATTAAAATAGCTTGATTTTTAACATTTACTTGTAATTCTCCAGTAAAATAATTGTCTTCAGTGACAAAATTAATTTTGGTTATATAAACTTCCTTATTTGCAGAAATTGTTCTTGTAACTTCATTGACTAACCCTAAAGTATCAATTCCGCTTAAATGTAATTTAGCATGAAAATCATCTGCTGAAGAATCTACCCATTTTGCGGGTAAAATTCGATAAGCAAAATTTGATTGTAGAGCTAGCGCATTTGGGCATTCTTTCTTGTGTACTTTCACTCCCTCATTAACAGAGATAAAGCCAAAGACAGCGTCACCAGCAATAGGATTGCAGCAATTGGCAAAGCTATGCGCCAGAATTTGTTTGTCTTTCCCAAAAACAAGCGTATCAAATTTTTCAGTAATCTGCTCTTTATCTAAATCAAGGGGCTTTTGAGGTTTTTTTGATATTCGTTTTTTAAAGAAATTTAACAGGGTATTATTGTAAGAGGTAGCAAATTCTTTGATCTGACTGTTTTCTAAAGTCCCCAATCCAGCGCGAAAATATAAATCTTGTGCAGAATCCATATTGAAATAGCGCATCATATAGTTAATGGCTTTTTCATTCAAATTAATCTTCAGTTGCTTGAGCTTTCTTCGCAAAATTTCTTTGCCATCTTCAACAATCCTTTTTCTTTCTTCATTTAAAGTAGATTTTATGATGGAACGCGCTCGAGATGTTTTGACAAAATCCAACCAATTTGAAGAGGGTTTGATATTTTTTGAAGTGATAATTTCAATTTGATCTCCACTATTTAAAACTTTACTGAGAGGGACCAAACGCCCGTTTACCCGGGCACCCCTTGTATGCTGACCTATTTCTGAGTGGATAGCAAAAGCAAAGTCTAGGGCTGTGGCTCCTTGTGGAAGTGATTTTAGATCACCCTTGGGAGTGAATACAAAAATTTCTTTTGAATAAAGGTTTAATTTAAAATCCTCTACAAAATCAACGGCATTGCCTGTATTATTTTCCAATACTTCTTGCAGTCTATTTAACCATTCTTCAATGCCAATATCTTTCTGTACACCTTGTTTATATCGATAATGTGCTGCATAGCCTTTTTCTGCTATTTCATGCATGCGTTCTGATCGAATTTGAACTTCAATCCATTTGTTTTGGGGGCCCATTACGGTAATGTGTAGCGCTTCATAACCATTTGATTTTGGAGTGGTAATCCAATCTCTCAAACGGGTGGGGTTGGGAGTAAAATGGTCAGTGATGATTGAATAAATTTTCCAAGCAATTAGTTTTTCTTTTGCACGTTGGGCTTGATAAACAACTCGAACGGCAAACTTATCATAAACCTGATCAAACCCAATATTTTGCATTTGCATTTTTCTGTGAATAGAATAAATGGATTTTGCACGACCTTTAATATTGTATTTTAGGCGTTCCTTATTCAATGCACTTTTAACAAATTCTTCAAATGACTTTATGTAATCATCTTGTGCTTCTTTTGAGGCTTCTATCTTTTCTTTTATAGACGTATAGCGAAGGGATTCGGTATACTTTAAACTCAAATCTTCTAATTCATTTTTGATATTGTATAATCCTATGCGATGGGCAAGTGGTGCATAGATGTAGAGTGTTTCTGAGGCAATTTTAACTTGCTTGTATTCAGGCATTGCATCCATTGTTTGCATGTTGTGCAAACGATCTGCAATCTTGATGATAATCACGCGTATATCATCGTTTAAAGTGAGTAACATTTTTCTAAAGTTCTCAGCTTGAAGAGAAATATTTTTGTCTTTTTTAAGATGTGAAATTTTAGTCAATCCATGAACAATTTTTGCAACGGCATTACCCATCATTCGTTCAATGTCTTCAAGCTTAATTTCACTATCTTCCACAACATCATGAAGCAGTGCAGCAGCAATTGAAGTAGCATCTAAACCAATTTCTTGAGCTACAATTTTTGCGACGCTAATAGGATGAAAAATATAGGCCTCTCCCGATTTCCTACGTTGCTCTTTATGAGCTTCTACAGCAATATCAAAAGCAGAGCGTATCAGTTTTTTGTCTTCTTGAGACAATGTTTGATAGCTAATGCGAAGCAATTCTTTATACTGCTTTGCAATTTCTTTTTTCTCTATTTCTTCTTCAACTATCATTTTTTTTAATCCCTCTCTTTCAAATTTACAAAGAATCCTTCAGGCGACCATTCTGTTTCAACGCATCATACATCAAAATTCCTGCCGAAACAGATAGATTCAAGGAATCAATGTTTTTAGACATAGGAATTTCTACAATATGATCAGTATTTTCGATCCACAGCTGACTGACACCCTTATCTTCACTTCCCATCACAAGAGCGCAGGGTAACTCATACCTAAAAAGAGGACTATGTTGTGCATTTTCATTGAGAGCTGCCGTAATAATATTTACTTTTTGTTTTCGTAAAAACTTTAGAATTTCTTCTGAGGTAGCCAGTCCAATTGGAGTAAAGAAAAGACCACCTAAACTAGAACGAATGAGATTTGGATTATAAAGATCTGTTTTTGCATTGGCCAGAAGAACAGCATCTAACTTCAGTGCAGCAGCAGTTCGTAAGATAGCCCCAATATTGCCTGGTTTTTCTGCAGCTTCAACAACCATTATAAGGGAATTGCTTGAAAGTGAAAGAGACTTTAAATCATGTTTTTTTTGAACCGCCAGAGCAACCAATTTTTCAGTTCCAGATCGCATCGCAATTCGATCCCACAATAAAGAAGTCACAACATATTGATTTGCATGTGTTTGGTGTATTGTGGCTTCTGTTTTTTTATCTAGAATAGCCCCTTTTATCTTGAAAAAGGATTCAATTGTATAGCCAGCCTCAATTGCTCTCAAAATTTCTCTTTCACCTTCTATAACGAAACGATTGCTTTCCCTTCGTGTTTTTGATTTTTTTAAAAGCTTTTGAAGACGTTTTATTTCAGAATTCTGCAGACTGCTAAGTAGCATTCAAATTTTTAATCTAAAATAAGGTTTTTCTCTTGTTCATTATTTTCTACAGTATGTTTTCTCTATGGTATGCCACAAGATAACCTACCATTGCATTGTAACTCTTCAATCCCTTTTTTTGACCGTTTGCAATTAAAAATCGATTATAGACTTTTTTAAAATAAGGCTCAAAAGGGTTTCTATATTGGTTCCAAAACTCACTCAAGATTCTAAAGTTTTTGAGTAAACCAGGGTGTATTTGATCACGAATGCGTTTTGCCGATTCATCTGAGTTTATTTTTGAATATTCATAATACAGAAAGCGTAAAGCAAAAGCATGGGCGGCAAATCGTAAATATTCATCACTGTGGTCAACAAGGGAGTAAAAAGCAATATAGTTGGCCTCATCTTCAGCTGCTATGCCAAATTGATGTGCCATTTCATGGGCAGCGGTAGTGACAAAACTAAGTTTGGGTAGAAGACGATTAATTTGTGATTCTAACGTAAATGGATTCAAATAACCCGCATATCCCGCATAACTGAGGGTTAGACTCCAAAGACTATTCTTACCAAGAGGACGTGATGCTTGAAAACCTGCATAAGGGACTTTATATTCTTTTTTAATTAGTGAAAGTAGCTCTCTTTTACTATATGGCGTTTCTACGGGAAGATCATTAGATTGACTTAATTTTTCATGTAAAATATTGGTTTCTTGCACATAATGAATCAAAGTATTTTCAAGTTCAGCTTCAGAATAATTTAAATCATACTTAAGCTTTTGATAAAGAGGAATACGATAGTAATTGAGACCCCAACTCAAATAGAAAAAAAAATAGATTAGGTTTATGGCAATCAAAAGATCGACAAGAATTGTCTTGCTAAACATTCTTTTAAAAATTATTGAGCGAATCAAATAAATCATAAGAAGAATGACTGCTATTGCATAAAATATGTCTCCTAATGAAAAAGAAAAAAAATTAAAAAATGTACTTTGAAAAGTAAACAAATACGGATAAAAAAGACTGCTATAAAGAGCTTCTACCTTACTTGGATAACTGCTAATTATTCTTAAAAAGGAAAGCTGTAGAAGGAAAACACCACCCCAAATGATGAGTTTTGTTTTAGGTGGTTTAACAACCTTTCTATACATTTTGAGGACTTAAGAAAACTACTATTTATTTATAGAAGCAACAATCTCAACTTCAAAAATGAGATCAGATTGAGGTGGAATTGGACCACCCCCGTCGGCGCCATAAGCAAGCGTGTAAGGAAGAAATAGAGTGGCTTCATCACCAATAGACAAAAGACGCAGACCCTCTTTAAAACCTTCTATAAGTTGCGCGTCGGGGTCTACCTGTGCTGGAATGGGAGAGTATCTTCCGGCCATTTTTCTATTTTCGTCAACCATTCCAAAAGCTTCAGCAACGCTCAAGATGCTGGTGTCAAGCAAGGTGCCATCTACAAAATAGACAGCATAATTAACTTCAACAGCGTCTTGGGCTTTTACTGCGGGCCCTTTTCCTTTTTTTGTTATTAAATATTGAAGACCACTTGAAGTGGTTTTGCTCATCCGTTTGAGTTTCTCAAATTGACCAACCTTTTCTTCTTGCAATTTAGCTCTCCCTTCGGCCAGTTTTTTTTTTGCAGCCTCCTTGGTTGCGAAATGAGATTCAAATATTTCTGGCGCATTGAAATTCTTAGCTTCACTTCCTTTTCGTATGATGACTAACTTATCAATTTTGTCACTTTGTGCTATACTATCAACCACATTTTGTCCTTCAATGACCCGACCAAAAACAGTGTGCTTTCCATCCAACCATGGAGTAGCTTTATGAGTAATAAAAAACTGACTTCCATTAGTCCCTGGCCCAGCGTTAGCCATAGACAAAATTCCAGGGCCATCGTGTCTGAGGTCAGTAATTTCATCATCAAATCGATAGCCAGGACCACCAGACCCTGAAGCTGTTGGGTCTCCTCCTTGAATCATAAAGTCTTCAATTACTCTATGAAACACCAATCCATCGTAATAGTTTTTATTTTTAAAGCTTGCTTCAACCTTCGGGTTTGTCCCTTCACTAAGAGAAACGAAATTAGCCACTGTCACAGGAGCTTTTTCGCTTTCTAGTTTCAAAATGATATTACCTTTATTGGTTTGGATTTCAGCAAAAATGCCATTTTCTAGCTCAGGATAATGCGATTTGCATTGCATTAAAAAAACTGTAGTGGCGAGTAAAAATAGTTGTTGAAGCTTCATGGGTTATTGTTTTTTTATTTTATGATAGTGTCTAGGCTAATTTCAAATCGTAGGGGTTGGTTTATGCCAATTTTTTCACCGTCGCCTTGATAACTATAACAAAGGTAGGAAGGAAAAAGGAATACCACAACTTCTCCCACTTTCATTAATTTAACCCCTTCTCTTAATGCTGGTAATATGTCTTCTTCATCAACTTGGTAGGAAACGCTTCCGAGTGTTTCACGATCATAAAGCATTTCACCATTTAGTGTAGCAATTGAGTAGGTGAATTCTACCAAGTCACCTTTTGTAGGGGTAAGAGAACTACTTGTTTTTTTATTCTTATGATAATACCAAAATCCTTTTTTGGAGGAAATATATTGTTTTTTTGTATCAGCGTTGATGACACCATTCATAAGGTTTTGTTCAGCGGCTAACAGGAGCCTATTTCTCTGGGCTGATTGCTTAAGGAAATAATCGCTGCTTTTATTGAGCGGTTTTCTTATTTCTTTAGAGATACATCCTGAGGCAAAAAATAGTAGTAACAAAAAAAATTTAGACATCAATGATTAAATTATTTTTCTCCAGTTTTATAGCTGCCACTAAATCTTTTTCTGTTTCTTCCAAGGTTTTCATTGACATTCCCCCTGAGGCATTAAAGTGTCCTCCTCCATTGAAATATTTTCTAGCAAAATCATTCACTGAAAAATCGCCTTTGGATCTAAAAGACATTTTAATTTTTCCTTCCCCTTCATTTTCAATCAAAATGACAGCAACTTGAATACCTTCAAGACTCAGGCCATAATTTACAAAACCTTCTGTATCCCCTTTTTTGAAATTACATCCATTCAACAAGGCCTGGTCCAGAGCCATATAGACAACAGGAAGTCCTTCAATTTTTTTCATACTGGAAAGTGTTAGCCCCAGAAGTTTTATTCGGTCAAAACTAAAAGTGTCATATATATTTTGATGAATAGTGGTGTTTTGAGCACCTGCATTGATCAAAGTGGCAATCGCAGTATGTGTTTTTGAAGTTGTAGATTGATATTTGAAAGAGCCTGTATCTGTCATAATACCTGTATATAGGCAGGTTGCAATTTCAGCCGTAAAAGCATTTGGGTCAAGGGCTTTTATCACATTATAAACCATCTCACAAGTTGAACTCATCAAAGTGTCAGAGTAGGTCAATTGCGCATAACCCTTTGGGTTTTCATGATGATCAATCATGACCACGGTGGCGGAGGCTAATTCTACTAATGTTGACAGTACATCGATTCGCGAAAGATCATTAAAGTCCAACGTAAAAATAATATCTGCTTCTGCAATTAGTTTTTTTGCTTGGATTGATTTTTCAGTGTATTTCAAGATGTGCTCCTCACCTGGAAGCCACTCCAAAAATGAGGGATAGTCATTTGGCGAAACCACACTCGCTTGATGTCCTTTTTTGGTTAAGAAATGTTTAAGCGCTAGTGTGCTTCCAATGGCATCTCCGTCTGGGTTTTTGTGAGGAATAATAACAATCTTTCTCGATGAAGACAAAAGGGACGATAGTGATTGTATAAATGCTTTTTCCATTCTGACGAAGATATTAAATAAATCTCCTCAAGTGTTTATTCAGAACAATTAATACAACATTTTATTCCCTACTTTTGCAAAAAAAATAATGTCAAACAAAACTTTTACGATGATTAAGCCCGATGCTGTTGAAAAGGGATATATCGGGGCTATTTTAGAAAAAATAACAGCGGCTGGCTTTACAATCACGGCCCTCAAAATGACCCAAATGACCATTCACGAGGCACAACAATTTTATGCTATACATAAAGAGAGGCCATTCTTCAATGAATTGATAGCTTTCATGACTAGAGGACCCATTGTTGCCGCTGCATTGGAAAAAGACAAAGCTGTGGAATCATTCAGAACTTTAATTGGTGCAACCAATCCAGAAAATGCTGCCGAAGGCACGTTGAGAAAATTGTATGCTACCTCTATGGGTGAAAATGCAGTGCATGGATCAGATAGTGATGCAAATGCGGCTATTGAGATTGCCTTTCATTTTGCTTCAAAAGAACAGTTTTAGCGAAAAATTAATTGTGTTATTACTTTTTTACCTAAGTGTTCATTGAGTTTCTCTACGATTGCTTTTTGAGAAAAATGCAATTCATTTTTAAGAGGTGCAGAACGCAATTGAACATATAAACGTTTTCCCACAAGGTCAATTTGATCTGTATAGGCTTGAACGTTGTTCCCCATCACCTCTTTCCAGGCGAGTACCAAACGTACTTTTGTGATGCCTTTTTTTAAAGGTTTCTGATCAATAAAATGTTGAAGGACATCCTCTAGTTTCTGTGGTTCAAAGTCCCTTTTTTTAGACTTCATTTTATGGGCGCTTATAGTGATAATTGCTTTTTTGATGAAACAAAACAAGTTTTGTAGAATCAAGATACACAATTTGCTCCGACCAACTGTCCCAAAGGGTTTTAAAATACAAGAAAGTTTTACCTTCATTCAGATCAAGGTCAAAGGGAGTTTGATCTTCTGACGTTTGAAAGTTCCCGTCAAATTTTGGGGCTACTTTTTTTCGAATTCCCTTTTTATTTTCAACATGATAGAAATCATATAGAGGTTGACTTATTTTTGGACGGAATTGCTCTCCGTTGCGCTCAACAAAATCTACTTCCCAGTAGCCTGAAAGAAATTCAATTTGAAGCGTTGTACTTTTTTCACATTTAATAAAAAATGGAGACAACAACATTATAATTAAAAAAGGAATAGGCTTTAAATAGGTCATAATTTAAAAATTTCAAAATTTGCTTGAGCCTTTTCGAGGGCACTTACAGTTCTTTCTTCATGGGTGTCAGAAATAAATATTTGTCCAAATTCCTCTGTGTTGGTCAACTCAATTATTTTAGTTACACGTGATTCATCTAACTTGTCAAAGGCATCGTCAAATAGAATAAAAGGGGACTGCCCTGTCTTTGCTTTCAGATAATCAAATTGAGCTAATTTTAGTGCAATTAAAAAAGTTTTCTGTTGCCCTTGTGAACCAAATTTTTTAATAGGCCTTTCACCCAGAAGAAAATCTAGATCGTCTTTGTGAATTCCACTAGATGTGTATTGTAGTAATTTGTCTTTAGCTAAATTTTTTGTAAGTAAATCCTCCATTGATTGATCACTTAAGTCTGAAGAGTAAACCAGATCTATTTCTTCTCCAGCGGCCGAAATAAATTGGTAGCGAGCAATAAACAAGGGAAGATAAGCAGCAATAAATTCAATTCTAGCATGATATAGGGGTTTGCTCAATTCAACCAATTGGTGGTCATAGACTTCTAATGTTTTTTGGTCGAAAGTGTGATTCAAAGCAAAGTATTTTAGAAGAGCATTGCGTTGGCTTAAAACTTTTTGATAGTCTAGCAGATTTTTTAAGAAAAATGAATTGGTTTGCCCAATAATTCCATCCATAAATTTTCTTCTCACTTGACTTCCTTCCAAAATCAAATCTCGGTCAATTGGTGTGATCATAACCGTTGGAATGAGTCCAATATGATCTGCCAATTTTTCATAAACCTTATCATTGCGTTTTAACTGTTTTTTTTGCCCTTTTTTGAGGCTACAAATGATTTTTTCAGAGCGACTATTGATTTCAAAATGACCTTCAACGGCATAAAAATCTTTTTTAAAAGCAATATTTTGTGAAGCATTTGGATTAAAAAAACTCTTTCCAAAGGCAAGTTGGTAGATAGCATCTAAAACATTGGACTTTCCAACTCCATTTGGGCCAATGAGGCAAGATACTTTCTTGTTAAATTGAAATTGCCTAGCATATAGGTTTTTATAGTTCGTTAAAAATAGTTGCTTTAAATACATGTGTTTAAAAATAAGAAGATGTTTCTTTTTGCTTGTTTTTTTTAGTTTTAATTTAAAATCTATAGTGAAAGCATTGCATTCTCCGTTGTTAAAATAAAATAACTTTTGAGTCAATCGCTGTGAATTCTATCTAGATGGGAGATATAATCTTTTTGAAATAAAATAAAAAGAGTAATTTTGGGGCTCTTAAAAACAGAAAATGGCTACATATAAAAAAAGAGGTTCTAAAAAATCACAATCCCAACTTGTGGATAAAAATGAAACACCCGAAAGCACTACTGCTGAGGTGTTTGAAACTCTTGATACATCTGCCTCAAAAGCAGAGGCATTTATTGCAAAATTTCAAACTGTAATTTTGGTCATTGTTGGGGTTGTAGCTGTTGGCGTTCTTTCCTATTTAGGCTATGATCGTTTTGTGTTAACCCCAGAAAAGAAAGAAGCTGTGAACGAGCTCAACCAAGCTCAATATTATTTTGATTTAGCTGTAAACAGTATAGAAGGGGACTCACTGTATAGGCTAGCATTAAATGGAGGTGAAGGAAAATACGGTTTTTTAGATATATTAAAAAATTATGAAGGCACCCCGGCTGCCAAGTTAGCCTCCTACAGTGCTGGAATGGCCTATTTGAATTTGAAAGAATACGATAAGGCAATAAGCTATCTCGATAAATTTGAAACAGACGATGTGTTGTTGAGTGCGCTCTCCATGGGAGCTATAGGCGATGCCTTTGCTCAGATTGGACAAAATGAAGATGCCTATGAATATTACATCAAGGCTTCTAAGGCTAGTGAAAATCTTTTCAGTACACCAAAATATCTTTTTAAGGCGGCTATGATAGGTGCAGAAATTGGAAAAGAAAAAGAAGCACTTTCTTTTTTAAAAAAAATCCAGAAAGAATTTCCAGAGGCACCCGAAGCTGAGAATATCAAAATCCAAATTGGACGATTAGAAATGGCACTTCAATAAGCAAATATGGCCACAGCCCATAAAAATCTTTCTGATTTTGATGCTTCAAAAATTCCTTCTGGAAAAAACAAAACTTTTTATCTTGTTGTTTCAGAATGGAACACTACGATAACAGAGGCGCTTTATGAAGGGGCAGTTGATGTATTAAAAAGCTGTGATGTAGCTTCAGAAAATATTATAAAGTGGAATGTATCTGGGAGTTTTGAATTAATCTATGGAGCAAAAAAAGCACAACAAAAGAATCCAGATGCTGTCATTGTTATAGGAAGTGTGATTCAAGGTGAAACCCCTCATTTTGATTATATATGTCAGGCAGTGGCTCAAGGAATCAAAGATTTAAATGTTCAAGCTGATTGTCCAGTGATCTTTTGCGTTTTAACTGATAATAATTTAACTCAGGCACAGGAGCGCAGCGGAGGTAAGTATGGAAACAAAGGTAAAGAAGCTGCCATTGCGGCACTTAAAATGGCTGCCTTGGGGTAACTTACAACCATATTTTTTTGTTTAACTATTTCCTACTGTTGTTTCTTCTTTTCTAAGAATCTCTTACCTTTGATAGGCATGTTTAAAGTCAATCTTTTCAAACTTAAAAAGAATAAAAGATACAATTATACTCCTCGTTATTATAAGGGTAAATCTGAGGGTAACTTATATGATTTTGATTCTAAGTTTTCAAAGTATAGAGAAACTTTTAATGAAAATGATTTTGGCAAACAATGGCAGGAGGCGCGCTTACAAATGCGTACCAAAAAAAATAGGGCAATATCGTTACGTTTACTGTTGATTATTTTGGCTCTTGTCTTTTTGAGTCTCTACATTTTAGACTTTGATTTATCCATCTTTTTTCCAACACCCTGAATGGCAGATCGAATTTCTCTTTTGCCGGAACACGTTGCCAATCAAATTGCTGCTGGAGAAGTTATTCAACGGCCAGCCTCAGTGGTAAAAGAGCTTTTAGAAAATGCAGTTGATGCTAAAGCGGATAGTATTCAGTTGATTATTAAAGATGCTGGAAAAACATTAATTCAAGTCATTGATAATGGAATAGGAATGTCTACAACTGATATTCGAATGGCTTTTGAAAGACACGCAACTTCGAAAATAAAAGCCGCTGAAGACCTGTTTAATCTTAACACAAAAGGATTTAGGGGGGAAGCCTTAGCCTCAATAGCAGCAGTAGCTCAGATAGAAACACATTCTAGACCAGAAGATGAAGAATTAGCCCATTTACTTAAAATTGAAGGAAGTGAAGTCAAAGAACAAACCCTGACAACTAATCCCAAAGGAACCTCTATAGCCGTTAAAAATTTATTTTATAATATCCCAGCCCGGCGAAATTTTTTAAAATCAAATACGGTTGAATTGAGACACATCATTGATGAATTTCATCGTGTAGCTTTGGCTCACCCTGAAATAGCGTTTGCTTTTTTTCAAAATGGAGACGACCTATTTAACCTTCAGAAAGCTTCACTACGGAAGAGGATTGTTGGCATCTTTGGTGGAAAATGGGATACTTTTTTAGTCCCTGTTGAAGAGCATACCTCCTTGGCCCGTCTTGAAGGGTTTGTTCTAAAGCCTTCTTTTTCAAAGAAAACAAGAGGGCAACAATTTTTTTTCGTCAATAGGAGATTCATTAAAAGCCCTTTTTTGCATCATGCGGTTCTTGCTGCCTATGAAGGATTGCTTCAAAGAGATCATCATCCGGGCTATATTCTTTTTTTAGACGTTGCTCCAGAAACCTTAGACATTAACATACACCCAAATAAAACTGAAATTAAGTTTGAAGATGAGCAAAGTCTCTATGCAATTTTACGCTCAGCGATTAAACACAGCCTAGGCATTTTTCAAGTTCAGCCTTTAATTGATTTTGATAATAGCACAAACTTGGATGTTCCTTATGATTATAAAAACAAAACAGCAGTGCAACCAAATTTAGAAATTGATGCTAGTTTCAATCCGTTTCAAGAAAAAGGCCTTCAAACAGATGTAAAGAAAAGTGCTCAGTGGGAAGCGCTTTTTTCTCACCCTGAAACACTAGAAAGCAACCCTCCTGTTGAAGGGTTAGACCTTGAAATGCCTAGAACACCAAAAGTATTCCAACTCTTTTCAAAATATATTGTTTGTGCTCTTCCATCGGGGTTATTATTAATTGATCAAAGTAGAGCCCATCAAAGAGTTTTATACGAACAGTTTTTAGGAGTAATAACGAAAGATAGGGCAGCAAGTCAACAACTCTTATTTCCAGTAGCTATTACATTAGATACTACACAAAAATCCTATTTTAAAGAAGTTGAAGACATTCTTGTTCATATTGGATTTCAATGGAATCCTATTCAAAATTCACTACTAGAAATTACAGCTGCTCCCGATTTAGTATCTCAAGATCAAGTAGAAAAAATAATTGAAGAAGTATTATTCTTCGAACATGAGGGTAAAAAGGATGCGAATAGTAGCATGGCTGATAAATTAGCAAAGAAAATGGCAAAAGCACTAGCCATAAAAGCCGGAATTACGCTTGAAATTCAAGCCCAACAACAACTTATTGATAATTTATTTGGTTGTAAGGAAACCTTAGTCTCCCCTTTTAATAAGCGTATTTTTATTACTTTAGAAAAAGCGGAGATAGAACAAAAAATGTTGTAATGCAAAAAATAACCGAAACTGTAAAACATCTATTAATCATCAATGTTTTGTTCTTTGTTGCCACTTTGGTTTTAGGAGACATTACGTATGATTTATTTGCATTGCACTATCCTAAAAACCCCAAATTTGCTCTCTGGCAGCCACTCACTCATATGTTCATGCACGGAGATTTTACTCACATTTTTTTCAATATGTTTGGGTTGTGGATGTTTGGCACACCACTTGAACAAATGTGGGGGCGCAATAAATTTATTTTTTTCTACCTCTCCACAGGACTAGGTGCCGCAGCACTTCAATTATTACTTTATCATTTTCAAGTTTCTGGTTTAACCGACACACTGCTTGAGGCGGGTGTAACCCCAAGGCAAATAGACGTGTTCTATCAAACAGGTGAACTTTCTTATAGTTATATGAACCAAATAGGAAGAGAAACATTAATTTCTGGACTGAGAACATTTAATGCTGTTATGGTTGGTGCTTCAGGGGCACTTTATGGCATTTTAGTTGGCTTTGCTATGTTGTTTCCTAATGCTCAACTTATGTTATTATTTCCTCCAATACCTGTGAAAGCCAAAATTTTAGTTCCGCTACTAATTTTGGGAGACTTATTTTTTGGTTTCACTTCCTATTCTATTGGACCAATAGCCCACTTTGCACATGTAGGTGGAGCCATAACTGGTCTTCTGATGATGTGGTATTGGAAAAAACAACAGTTTAATAATAATCGATGGGACCTTTAACGCAACTTAAATATCGGTTTGAACAGTTTTCTATAGCAGAAAAATTGATTGTAATTAATGTGATTTGCTTTGTGATTCCTTTGTTGCTAAACACCCTTTCTTTTTTATTTAATGGGCCTCAAAACCCTATTTTGGGTTGGTTCGAACTTGATGCAGATATAGGAAATCTTCTTTATAAACCTTGGACTCTATTCACATATGGTTTTTTGCATACAGGCTTTTTTCATTTGTTTATGAACATGCTTTTACTCTATTATTCGGGTCAATTTTTTCTTAATCTTTTACCTGCAAAAACGTTCTTAAACACTTATATATTAGGAATTTTATTTGGAGGTCTTGTTTTTCTATTAAGCTATACGATTTTTCCTGCTTTTCAAAATGTAAGACCCTACATGGTGGGGGCCTCTGCTGGTGTAATGGCTGTTTTTATATTTTGTTGTGTATTCACTCCTGATCAAGAAATTCGCTTACTTTTCTTCAATGTCAAGTTAAAATATTTAGGTATTGCTTTTGTTTTGATAGATGTATTACAAATTCCAGGAGGAAATGCTGGAGGTCATCTTGCCCATTTAGGTGGAGCAGGATTAGGACTGTGGTATGCTAAAAACCTCAAAAAGGGTATTGATATTGGTAGTCCATTAGAAAAAATTATTAACTCGTTTAAATCCCTTTTCTCTTCTCAAAAAACACCTCTTAAAACGGTCTATAAAGCCCCTAGTAAGAAAGAAGCTGAATCCAAAAAAGAAAAAAAAGCTTCTAATCAGAAACAAATTGATGCAATCTTAGATAAAATAAGCACTTCTGGTTATGATAGTTTGAGTGATACCGAAAAAGAGTTTTTGTTTCGCGCTGGTAAAGACTCCTAATCACTTTATAATATGAAAAAAAGATTTGGTTTCTTAAAAACCTTTGCACTTAGCTGCAATATCATCTTACTTTTTTTTCAAATGATGATTATGGGAACGCTTAGCACGTTCTTTTCAGAAACAATTGCCCCTCTTTTTGTGCTTCCCTTAGTTTTACTTAATCTCTTGTTTTTTTTCTTTTGGTTATTCAGAATGCAGTGGCCATTTATTCTTTTTTTGGTCTCAATTTTGCTAAGTTATCCTGAATACCAATTACTGTATAGTTTTCCCAACAATGCTATTCAAACAGATAGGGGGTTAAAAATCCTTACTTACAATGTCCGTTTATTCAATCAATATCAATGGATTAAGACTGATGCAATCCCAAATCAAATTGCTCGATTTATTGCTCAAGAAAACCCAGACATCGTCTGCTTTCAAGAGTTTTCAAAAGAGCTGAGTCCAAGTTTCGCTTCTTATCCCCATCGTTATTTCAAGCCTTCAAAAAAAGGGGGGCGAAACGGAACTTGTATCATATCTAAAATCCCTCTTCAAAAAAAAGGGGTTATCCCTTTTGAAGATTCTTCAAACAACGGAATTTTTGCTGAAGTCAAATGGCAAAAAAAACGACTTAGAATATATAATGTGCACTTCGAGTCTTTTGGTTTAGATAGACAAGACAGTCTTATTTCTAAAAGCAATCCTTTTAAATTTAGGGAACTACTCCAATCAACCCTTAAAAAGCAAAATAATCAATTGCTTCAATTTGACCTTTTTCAAAAAGAAAATGCAAATCCTTATGTGATCTGTACTGACTTAAACAATAATGCCTTTTCAAGGTCGTATAACCTTTTAAAATCAGATAGAAAAGATGCCTTTGTAGAGGCAGGTAAAGGATTAGGCACAACTTATTGGTTTTCATTTTTCCCACTACGAATCGATTATATCTTTACCGCTCCAGAAATTTCAGTATTAAGTTTTAAGACCTTCAACAAGATTGAGTACTCTGATCATAAACCCATTATGGCATCGATACGAATTCCTTAATTCGCAGGTATTTTTTTTAAATAAGCTTCACATTGGGGGCCTAAGTTGAAAAGGAGATCAACGATACTTAGATTGCCTTGGAATGAAAATTTTTCAGAAAACACTTGCTTGTATTCTGGTAAATTGGAGACCTCTTTTGTTTTGGCATCTAGAAGAGGTTCCATACGAAGGTGAGATTGTGAATCAAAATCCATCAATTCATATGTAAAGGGAAGTTCAATCAAGCTCAAAATTTTTTCCATTAAGGCTATATTCCAATCCCATAATCTCAGTTGTGGCGTTTCAAAATAAGGTAAAAGTTCAGGCTCATAAAACTCAAAAAAAGGTGCTGACCTGTAGGCTATTGAAATGGATTTCCAGTGCTGTTTTTGCCAAGGAACCTCATTATGAATTTCTACACTTTTTTCTTTTTGATGGATTTTTTTTGATTGATGTTTTATCGGGATACTTAATTTTAAGACTCCATTGGCACCCAAAATTTCACAACGATTTCGAAAAGTTTGTTTTTGGTAGTGGTCCGAGGTGTTAAAATATACTTTTTCTTGGTATTGCAACCAAGCCACATACTTTATTGGTGGAAGATACGCAGGACTAAGAAGTGAAATCACTTTTCATTTTTTTTTGCTTTTCTTTTTTTGAAGAACACAAAAATTTGCCATAATGCTAGAACAATTAGAAAATGAGGCAAAAAAGAAGTTGGTTTTCCTTCTCCATTGACCATTGTAAAAACCCTATCCCAACGCACTTTCCAATTTTTTAAACCGTCGTTAATACCGTCTATGCTAAACCAAATGAAGATGGGTTTTCCCACAATATGATCATCTGGAACAAACCCCCAAAACCGACTATCTTCAGAACGATGGCGGTTATCTCCCATCATCCAATAATAATCTTTTTTAAAAGTGTAACTACTTGACTGTTGGCCATTTATGAGAATTTGATTGGGTAAAATTTCTAATTGGTTTTTCTCATAATCAGTTATTATTTTTTTGTAAAGAGGAATATTTTTTTTGGTCAACTGAACCGTACTTCCTTTTTTTGGAATAACAATTGGCCCAAAATTATCTTGATTCCAATTATAGGGTAGTCGATTTGGAAAAAAACGTTCGTTTGGTTTTTGAATGATATCAATCTGTTGTTTAATACTGTCTAGCCAGGGAACATTTTTAAGTTTTTGTGCTTCTTCTAGGGTGAGGGTTAAATTAATTTGTTTTTGAAGTTGCTCACCAGCACGAAGACCCAATTTTTGAATAACTTCAAGAGACAATCCTCTGTGATCGGTTATTGCAACAAAATTTTCAGGGCTATTCCCAGAACTCCCAACGATATAGGGAAGCAATTTTTGGTAACTGGTTTGAGTGATATTCTCAATGCGATATTTTCGAAAAAAATCACGATAGCCAAGACTTGCTAATTGTCTAGCTGATACCCCCTTTGTATTGTAGGCTAAAAACGTGTATTGCACTTTAGCTCTGTCTGGGAGTTGATTTCGTTTTCCATTGGTGTGAACAAAACCATTAATTATTTCCAAGCTATCTCCAGGCAAACCGACACAACGCTTCACATAATTGGATTTTTTATCGATGGGTTTACGGACGCCCTTTTCTTTAACAAAAAATTGTCTTACGGTATCTGCTGGCCAACTAAAGACCACAATTTCATTACGCTTGATTTTTTCAAATCCAGGAAACCTAAAGTAGGGAATTTGAGGTTTTTTTAAATAAGACCTAACTTTTAATAATGGAATGGTATCATGTACCATTGGAAAGGAAACGGCAGTCATGGGGGCACGAGCGCCATAGTGGAACTTACTCACAAATAAAAAATCACCAATCAATAAAGATTTTTCTAAAGATCCAGTTGGTATAATAAAAGGTTGAATAAAATAATTATGTACTATCGTGGCAGCGACTATAGCAAAAGCAATTGAACTTATCGTTTCTCCGAGGGTAGTTCTAGATTTTAGACTGCGGTCAGAAACATAACGAATAGAAGAGGCATAATTGATCCAGTAGAGATAGAAACCTAAACTAATCAAAACCAAAAAGGTATCCTTGGTGCTGTTTTTGCCAAAACTTCTGGCCGTTTCAATCCAAAGCACAGCAAACATGATAATGTTTATTGTAGGTATAAATAATAGAATGACCCACCATTTAGGGCGGTTTATTATTTTCATCAAAATAACAGCATTGTAAATTGGAACGAGGGCCTTCCAAGGAGATTCACCTGCAGCTCGGTAGAGTTTCCAAGTTCCTCCAAAATGAACTAATTGAAGCACCAAAAAAAAGCCAAGCCATTCTAAAAAGGTCATGTATCTAAATTTTTATCAAATATACTATTTAGGGATGTAGCTTTAGTATGTTTAAGAAAGATTTAGGACGTCCTCCATTGAAAACACTCCAGTTTTTCCTATAATCCATTCAGCTGCGATCACTGCACCAAGGGCAAACCCTTTTCGATTATTTGCTTCATGGATTATTTTAATAGAATCAATTTCTGATTCATATTCAACGATATGAGTACCAGGCACTTCTCCTTCTCGTTGTGAGTGAATGGGGAGCTGATTTTCCTCTTTGGGTTCCATTGACCATTGATCATAATGGCTGTTATCTATAATATTTTCAGCAATAGTGATGGCTGTTCCACTTGGTGCATCTAGTTTATGGATATGATGTATTTCATTTAGACTTGCCTTATAGTGGGCTGCGTGTGGTTGCATCATATTGGCTAGAAAACGAGTGAGTTTGAAAAAAAGATTTACACCTACACTAAAATTGGAAGCATAGAGGAAGGCAGTTTTTTTTGCTTTACAAAGGTTCTCAATGATATGTAACTCTTCTAACCAACCAGTAGTTCCGCAAACAACAGGAAGTTCATTATCAAATCCTTTTTTAATATTTTCAACGGCTGCTTGAGGCACACTAAAGTTGATAGCCACGTCTGCTTTTTGGAGCGTTCCTTCTTCAAGATTATGGTCTAATCGATAAATAATTTCATGCCCCCTCTCAACTGCAATTTTTTCAATTGCTTTGCCCATTCTTCCATACCCTAAAAGTGCTATTTTCATTAGTTAAAATTTTATGGCTAATCGAAGACCTGTTTCCCTTTCATTAAGCATTAACTCTGGTTGTATGGCCAATTCATTATTAATATTAAATTGTAACATATGCGCTGATACATTGGCTTCGATAATATTCAGAACATAAGCAGCTACCAAAAGTAACATAGAGATGTCTCTATAACTTCTGTGAAACTTCATTCCCTTAAGAAGTTTGTCTTCCTCCCCTTGCGGGATAATTTTTAAATATTCATCATCATAATACCCAGACAATCTCCTTTTGTAGGCATTTCGATAGGTTTTCATGATGTCATCATTTTCCAAAAAATAATAAAGAGAAGCTCCCATTGCACCATAAATCAGAGGTACCTTCCAATATTGTCCTAAATAACTTTGCCCCAGGCCTGGGATTACTGTAGAATAAAAACTTGCTTTTGAGGGAGTCAAAGGATCTTCCATCAATCGTATCCGTCGAGGTGAGAACTTTTTATACTTGGCTCTGAGCAAACTATCGCTGACATTACTAACAATAGCATCTCTTTTTGGAATAGAATCAGATGCTTTTTCTTCTTGGCTCCAAAGAGTTAAAGTGAATAAAAAAAAGACAAATTTTAGAAAGGAATTAAGAGGCACCTCTTATTTTGTTTAATATATGTTGTAGTTTTTCTTGAGAGTCAAAAGCAATGGCAATATTTCCTTTTCCAGCCGCATTTGATTTTACTGTCACATTGGTCTCCAAAAAATTCTCCAGTGTTTCAGAAACTTGATTGTAAAAAGGTGGACGATAGTGTTGTTGAGGGTCATGGATAGCTCCTTTGGCTTGCTTCACAAGTGCCTCGGTGGCTCTTACTGAAAGTCCTTTTCGAATAATTTTTTCATAAATTTCCAATTGAAGCACTTGGTTTTCAATATTGATCAATGCTCGACCGTGTCCCATAGAAAGAAACCCATCTCGCATTCCAGATTGAATAATTGGATCTAATTTTAATAAACGCACATAATTGGAAATGGTTGATCTTTTTTTACCCACCCGTTCACTTAGCTTTTCTTGTGTCAGTCCAATCTCTTCGAGAAGACGTTGATAGCTCATTCCAATTTCAATGGGGTCTAAATCTTCACGTTGAATGTTTTCAACCAGGGCCATTTCTAAGAGTTCTTGATCGTTAGCCTCTCTAATGTAGGCAGGAAGTTTAGATAGTCCTGCAATTTTTGCCGCTCGATATCGACGTTCTCCCGAAACTATTTCATAATCGGTGGAATCTTTTTTACGAACGGTAATAGGTTGAATAATGCCTAGGGATTCTATTGAACGAGCTAATTCTTGTAAATTTTCCTCTGAAAATTGGGTTCTAGGTTGATTTGGATTAAGTTGAATTTGAGAGAGCTCTAAAAATTGAATTCCTCTCGTAGAAGAGCGGGTGGAAACATTATTATTGAGCGTATCTTCTTGCAAAAGTGCTGACAATCCTCTACCTAAGGCAGGTTTTTTATTTGATTTAGCCATGATTTAGAACCTTTGTTTTTTTAATAATCTCTCCCCCTAAAGATAAGTAACTTTTTGCACCTTTACTGCTCGCATCATAGGTGATAATATCTTCCCCATAACTAGGAGCCTCACTAAGCCTAATGTTGCGCTGAATGATGGTTTTAAAAACCATTTTTCCAAAATGTTTTTTTACTTCATCAACAACTTGATTTGAAAGGCGAAGACGAGTGTCATACATGGTGAGTAAAATCCCTTCAATATCTAAATCTGAATTGTGTAATTTTTGCACACTCTTTATGGTGTTTAGTAGTTTTCCTAACCCTTCAAGTGCAAAATATTCACATTGCACTGGAATCAATACACCATGAGCAGCTGAAAGGGCGTTAAGAGTAATCAAACCTAGAGAAGGGGCACAATCAATCAGAATGAAATCATAAAGGCTTGCTACATCTTGTAATGCTTTTTTTAACATTAGCTCACGTTCTTCACGATCAATTAACTCAATTTCTATGGCTACTAAATCAATGTGTGAAGAGATTAAATCTACATTGGGTGATGCTGTTTTTAAAATAGTTTGACTAGCTGGAATGGTATGTTCTAAAAGCTCATATGTTCCTCCTTGGTTAGGGGCAGGAGTGAGTCCCAATCCAGAAGTGGCGTTGGCTTGAGGATCAGCGTCAATGAGAAGCACTTTTTGCTCTAAAACACCCAATGCTGCAGCGAGATTTACTGCCGTAGTTGTTTTACCAACTCCCCCTTTTTGATTTGCTATTGCTATTATTTTACCCATAATCTAGACTGCGACAAAACTACAACTATTTGGAGTCTCACAAAAGAATGAAATTTTAAATATTGTATAGTTTTTAAACACCTTATTTTTCTGATTTGCTCTCCTCAATGATGAAAATGGTTTCATTTTCTTTTTTATGGCCATAAGATTCTCTTGCAAAGCGTTCTAAACTGTCTTTATTCTCTAAAAATTCTAGCATTTCTTTGTCTTTTGCTATACGTTCCTCAAGAGCATTTTTTTCTTTTTCTAACGTTTCAATTTGATTGTTTAGTTCAGAATGAATTCGCCAAGAATGGGTGTCCAAAAAAAGCATCCAAATCAAAAAAAATAATGATAAAGCAACATAGCTATAAAGACCTCTCTTGACTTTGATTTGGTTGACAATTTTTTTCAAAATGGTCATAACATCAAGGTTTTTGTACTTCTTGAACTTGTGCTGTGGTTGTTGTTTGCGAAAAGGTGTTGTCCCAACTATTTAAAATATAATTCATGACATCTGCAATTTCTTCATCATCCAATCCTTGATTTGCCATTAAGCCATTATAACTTTCACCATTAACAACTATGGGCCCATTGAGCCCATATTTTATTCCTGCTATAGATCGTGTAATGTCTTCAAATAGATAATCTGATTTATTGAGAGGAGGAAAGGCACCCGAAACACCGACTCCCGTATCCAAATGACACTGGGCACAAAAATCTTGATATATTTCTGCCCCATCAGCAATACTTTGTTGTCTGGTTTTTTGAAAAACAGTAGACAGCACAAATGTCATAAAAAGGCCATAAACGGCTATAAATATTTTCATTTAGAAGGTATTACTTTAATTATTCCTTTCCCTTCTACACCCAAATAAAGATACCCATCAGGACCCTCTTTGACGTTTCGAACACGTCCAATTTTATCTAGTACTTTTTCTCTTTTAACGACTTTATCATTTTTTAGCACTAAACGCTCTAAGTATTCAAATTTTAAAGAGCCAACAAAGAGATTATTTTTCCATTTTTTGTATACTCCAGAGGTAGAGAAAGCCATGCCGCTAGGGCCAATAGAGGGCAGCCAATAATATTCTGGTTGTTCCATGTTGGGGAGGGCTTTGTTTTTGGTGATAATGGTACCACTATAATTTATACCATAAGTTATTTTTGGCCATCCATAGTTTTTCCCTTTTCTGATAATATTGATTTCATCGCCTCCTTTAGGGCCGTGTTCATTCTCCCAAATAACTCCCGTTTTTGGATGAACAGTCATACCTTGGGGGTTTCGGTGGCCGTAGGAGTAAACTGCTGTTTTTGCTCCTTCTTGGTCAACAAATGGATTATCTTCAGGTATACTTCCATCTAGATTTAATCGATATACTTTTCCACCATCACGAGTCAAGTCCTGAGGGTTTACATCTCTGTTGCCCCGATCACCCAATGTGAAAAAGACATGACCCTCTTGATCAAAAACAATCCTTGATCCCCAATGCTGTCCTTTTTTAGTGTTTGGTGTTGCTTTATAAAGTAATTTGAGGTGCTCCAATTGAAGCCCATTAAGTTTTGCACAATAAAGAGCGGTGTTTCCACCTGCCGCTCCTTCAAGAGTGGCTCCCAATGTTAAGTATATGATTTTGTTTTCTTGATAATCTGGATGAAGTGCTACATCTAAAAGACCACCCTGTCCTCTAACATATATGTCAGGTAGCCCCTCAACGGTTTGTTTTACGCCCTTCTTAACCCGATAAAGTGTACCAGATTTTTCAGTAACTAATAACTCATCTTCATTAATAAAATCCATACCCCAGGGGATATCAATGTCATCAACAACTGTTTCATAAGTGTAGTTTGATTTACTAGGGATTTCAATTTTTGGCGCATTTTCTTCTTGAGCACAACTCAAATGAGAAAATAAAAAGAAAATCAATAAGGTTGGGAAATAGTTTAGTTTCATGAAAATTTGTTTTAAGTACGATAAGGTTTAACTAACATAACAATTTTTTTAAGTATTCGAGGTCAGAGTTTAAAAAAAGATGGCTAATGTTATCAAAATTTTAGTACTTTAATTTTTGATTAGTGATTTGCATCAATTTAGGAAATACAACAAAAATTTATTTTTGACTATTAGTGGATTCAATATAATTATAAACAAATATGATACAGTAAAAAGAAAATAAAGTCATAAATACCTAATTTTAAAAAAAGTAAAATTTAATAATAATGCACAATAAAAACAACACAAACGGACAGGCTAAATGCCCATTTTTGAATGGAGAAATGAAACAAGGCGCAGGAACAGGAACTTCAAACCGCGATTGGTGGCCAAATCAACTGAACTTAAGTATTTTAAGACAACATTCTTCCGCTTCAAATCCAATGGGGCCACAATATGATTATGCAAAAGCTTTCAATGCTTTAGATTATGAGGCTGTAAAACAAGACCTTTTTGATTTAATGACTGATTCACAAGATTGGTGGCCAGCAGATTATGGACATTATGGTCCTTTCTTTATTCGGATGGCCTGGCATAGTGCAGGAACTTATCGTATTGCAGATGGTAGAGGTGGAGCAGGAGCAGGAACACTCCGATTTGCACCCCTGAATAGCTGGCCTGACAACGCCAATTTAGACAAGGCTCGAAAATTATTATGGCCGATCAAACAAAAATATGGCAGCCAACTATCTTGGGCTGACCTTATGGTATTGACTGGAAATTGTGCACTCGAATCTATGGGCTTTAAAACCTTTGGTTTTGGTGGAGGTCGAGTTGACGTTTGGGAACCAGAAGAAGATATTTATTGGGGTATCGAAGGTGAATGGTTAGGAGATAAACGATACACTGGTGACCGAGAATTAGAGAATCCACTGGCTGCAGTTCAGATGGGGTTAATTTATGTTAATCCAGAGGGCCCTAACGGTAAGCCAGATCCACTAGGATCAGCAAAAGACATACGTGAAACATTTGGCCGAATGGCGATGAATGATGAAGAAACAGTAGCCCTGATTGCAGGGGGGCATAGCTTTGGAAAAACCCATGGTGCTGCATCGCCAGACCAATATGTAGATGTGGAGCCAGCCGCTGCCGGAATTGAAGAACAAGGGTTGGGTTGGAAAAATACCTTTGGAACAGGCAATGCAGGTGATGCCATAACGAGTGGTTTAGAAGGAGCATGGACCACTACACCCACGCAATGGAGCAACAATTATTTTGAAAATTTATTAGGGTTTGAATGGGAACTCTCTAAAAGTCCTGCGGGTGCTTTTCAATGGAAACCAAAAAATGCGAATGGAAATGGTTCAGTACCAGACGCACACGATCCTTCCAAAAGCCATTCTCCTACCATGTTAACAAGTGACATTGCACTTCGTGAGGACCCCGCTTATGAGGCCATATCAAGGCGGTTTTATGAAAATCACGATGAATTTGCCGATGCCTTTGCACGGGCATGGTTTAAGCTAACGCATAGAGATATGGGACCAAAATCTCTTTATTTGGGCCCTGAAGTGCCTAAAGAAGATTTAATTTGGCAAGATCCGATTCCATCACCCAATCACACTTTAGTAGATGCAAAAGATATTTCCTATCTAAAAAAACTAATTCTTGATTCTGACTTGAGTGTTTCAGAACTAGTCTCAACTGCTTGGGCCTCTGCCTCAACTTATAGGCATTCAGACAAAAGAGGCGGAGCTAATGGAGGCCGTATTAGATTTGCGCCACAAAATCAATGGCATGTCAATAATCCAAAGCAGTTAGAAAAAGTGTTAGTCGGATTAGAAAAAGTTCAAGTCGAATTTAACAGTGCGCAAGACAATGGCAAACAAATTTCAATGGCTGATTTGATTGTCTTAGGTGGGGCAGCTGCCATAGAAAAAGCTGCTACCGCAGCGGGTCATGATATTGAAGTGCCCTTCAGACCGGGTAGAGGAGATGCGTTAGAATCACAAACTGATGCCGCTTCTTTTGATGTCTTAGAGCCCGCAGCAGACGGTTTTAGAAATTATATGAAAACCAAATATACAGTGAGTGAAGAAGAAATACTGCTCGATAAAGCTCAATTGATGACTCTTTCTGCTCCCGAAATGACAGTTTTAGTTGGTGGTATGCGCATGTTAAATGCAAACTACGACAGTTCTCAAAACGGAGTCTTTACTGACCGTCCCGGTGAACTTTCAAATGATTTCTTCTTGAATTTATTAGATAATAATTTGGAATGGAAAGCAGCTTCTGAACATGAAGATGTTTTTGAAGGCCGTGACTATAAAACAGGAGCTTTAAAGTGGACCGGCACTCGAGTTGATATGATTTTCGGTTCTAATACAGAATTACGTGCCCTAGCGGAAGTATATGGTAGTAGTGATTCAGAACATAAGTTCATTCAAGACTTTATTGCTGCATGGAATAAAGTAATGGAACTAGATCTTTTTGATTTAAAGTAAATATAACTTATTTCTTATTGAACTAATCCCTATCATCCGATGGGGATTTTTTTTGTTCTATGCCCTCTTTTATTGATTGCCAAAAACACATTTCAAAAATGTAAAAAAGAAAATTTGACGATCTAATGAGAATGGTTAAAATATAAAGGTTTTGGTGTTTTTATAAGAGCAATATGGTCACTCAGAATGTAGTTTGTTTTTAGGGCTTCTTCAATAAAAAAAGAACTCGAAAATTAGTTATTAACAATTCACGAACAACAATAGTTTACCACTTAATTTAATCTTAATTTTATGTTAAATAATTAACATATTTTTTTTAATACTTGACCCCACAAAAATGAAACCTAAATTCATTTTTAACCTGCATTATTTCACAGTTTTCCGATCAAAATTAATTTTTGACGTATATAAAATCACTTTACTTAAATATAAAGTTAAAAGTATTTTTCTTAAAGTTTTCTTTAAGATGAATGCAAGGATAGATTATAAT
>OZSS01000040.1_pt1 | contig 53980 bp, 47 predicted proteins | sample 1779911 | NCBI WGS metagenome assembly OZSS01 (sample SAMEA2603589, study PRJEB24840) | metagenome | biome: Water; feature: Photic zone; material: Seawater sample | place: Mediterranean Sea | collected 2013-11-12 | depth 10 m
TTCTTTTGGGATCTGGGGGATTTGTGAAAGTCCATTTAAAAGAGCATTAAAGTATAATCCCGTGCCGCCAACAAAAATAAATGTTTGAGACTTCTTTGAGCGCAATTCAAAAATTTTGCTGACGTCTTTTACCCAATCTCCTACGCTATAGTTGCTTGCGCATGAAACATGGCCATAAAGTGTATGATAAGGTTTCTTGACCGCTGGTCGATCCGTGAGTATTTCCCAACAATTATAAACTTGCAACGCATCAGTGTTTATTATTATGGGGTTTTCAAAATATTTAGAAAGCTCCAGCGCAAATGAAGACTTTCCCGAGGCTGTGCAGCCACTTATGCAAATAAATTGGTTCATTAACCAAAGCTACCTATTTTCTATAAAATTAAAGATTAATGTTTTGGCCATTTTGGTTCATCGTTTTGAATTGTCGTTCTATTATTCCACGCCCCAAAATATATTGCACTAGATGTTATCAACGCTTGAATGAAAAATGCTATAGATACAAGAGAAAAATATTCATCTATTGAAACTGTAGGGTTTTTTGAAATAGAAATACTGCCAATTAAAATAATTAAAAAACGAATTATTGCTGCGATAGCTGGCCAAAGAACTTTTCCTGCACCCTGAGATGCGAAGTACAAACACAGGCCACTAGCAAAGAAAATGTAAAAAGGTCCAACAGTTTCTAAATATATTTTACATGCTACCTGAGCACTTTGGTCTGATGTGAAAGCGTTGGACCAAAAACCAGGGTAGAAATAGGCTCCAAATCCGATTAAACCAGCTGCCATAGCGCTGTAAAGAGTAGCTACCCATCCAATATTTGAAGCTCGTTTAAGTTTATTAGCACCAATATTGATTCCTATCAATGCAGTTGATGCTGCACCAAAGCCAAAAACAACTGGGATAATAAGAAATTCTAGACGCGCTCCAATTCCATACCCAGCAAGTGTTTGAACACCAAAATTTGTCATGTAAGAGGTTATAACAACTACTGAACCCCATGTGCAGAAAGCATTAATTGAAGCTAAAGACCCCTGTTTGACGATTAAAGTTATACTTCGGAGATCAATAAATCTAGTTGATAGCCTCAGTTTTAAAGTCTCACATTTGAATATTAAAAAAAAGAGTATGCAAACAGCTGCAAACCCGTTTCCAATGACTATAGAAAAAGATGATCCTGAAATACCCATGCTTTGAATAGGGCCAAGTCCAAAGATAAAAACTCCACCCAATATAACTTGAAAAAATGACCCTAAGCCTAAAAAAAGCGCAGCGATAAACATATTACCGGTTGCTCGCACTACACCTGCCATGCCATTTGCAATCCAAATCGTAAATGATCCCGTAAAAAGGACATTAGAGTACCTCAAAACCTCATCAAGAACGTCTTTACTAGCTCCAAGACTTGAGTAGATAATTTTTCCAAAAAGTAAAAAAATTATAGCAGAAACAACACCTAAGCAGAGTGTTAGGATTAAGCCGCTAAATGCAATCTTCTCCGCTGCTTCAATATCATTGGCTCCTATTTTTTGGGCTACCAATCCTGTTATCGCTCCACCTATTGTTCCAGCCGAAAGCATTAATAGTAGAAAAAGCATTGGGAAGCCTAGGGCCAAGCCCCCTAGAGGTATTACTCCAAGTTGGCCAATATACCAACCCTCAATAATAAAAGTGATAACCCACATAGACATCGTGATCATGTTTGGAATAGCTAGTCTAAAAACTATTGATCCGATAGGCGCACTGAGAAGGTCTGACTTGTTCATCCATATATTTCCCTTGTTGCAGAAAATTTATATCTTTTTTCCTTACGATTGATTTGATGGCTTTCTATATGTAAACTTAGAAAATAAGACTCAAATAAGTTATTTATGGTTTGGATATAAATTGAAAATTTCTCTAAAAACTTCTTATCCTAAATGCCCGAAGGGTATGTCAACAAATGAATGGAAAGCTAGAGTTGATTTGGCCGCAGTATATAGATTGACTGACTACTACGGTTGGACCAGTGTTGTTTATAACCACATAACCTTACGAATCCCAGATACTGATACTTTTCTTATAAACCCTTTTGGCCTCAGGTACGATGAAATCAATGCATCTAACCTGATAAAAATTGACTTAGATGGGAATAAGATAGATGGTGATAAGTGGCCTATTAATCAGGCAGGATATAATATTCATTCAGCTATTCACAAGGCTAGAAACAAAGACCTTCATTGTGTAATGCATACGCACGAACCAATGAGTCAAACTATTGCCGCTTTAAAAGATAAGGTCATACCTATGTTTCAAGAAGCATGTCAATTATATGAAAGAGTAGGTTACCATGATTTTGAAGGCATAGTCCTTAATGCTTCTGAGAAAAAAAGACTTGTAAAATCTCTAGGGAAGTCAAACCACACCTTAGTTTTGCGAAACCATGGTTTGATCACCGCTGGACCTAGTGCTATTTGGGCTTTTGCCAGGCATCAAGTTTTTGTAAAAAATGCAGAAGTGCAACTTAGAGCTATGAGTTCTGGAGGAAAGATTAATAAAATTCCAAAAAAGGTAATGATTAACACTAGAAAACAGTTTGAGGAGGGGGCAGCCCAAGGAGGAGCAGAGGTGAGGCACCCTGAATGGCCTGCTTATTGGCGATTACTAGACACATTAGACGCTACTTGGAAAAAATAAATTCTAAATCTTAAATATTTCTTCCATTAGATCAAAGCTTGGCCTTACTTCATTTGTGTAGTTTGAGTACTCACCCGGATAAAGCAAGCTGTCAATTTTTGCAAGTTTTGGTGCATTAAGATTAACCTGTGTGTCTTCTATCGCTATTGCCTCTCCTGGTTTTATTCCCATGGAGCAAAGAGCTTTTTGATAGATCTCAGGGTCGGGTTTTGGCGTCTTGCAATCTACTGACGTCGTTATTAAATCAAAATCCGAAAAGTTTACTTTATCTTCAAGAGCCTTAGCTAACGCAGAGATATTATTCTGTGAAGTGGTCGTGATTAAGCCAACTTTCAAGTCGCTAGCCTTACTATGGTGAAAAACTTCTACAAATTCTTTTCGAGATATATCCTCTTGTTCAATTAATTCAGCATAAATTTCTTCTTTAAGATCATGGATTTTTTCTATTTGCTCATAAGACAAGTTTGGTGCTGCAAATTTTTTTATTCTTTCTTTTCCACCAGGAACTTTAAGCATTTCGCAATAGTTCGCAACATTCCAATAACATTCAATTTCAAGTCTTTTAAATGCCAAATTATAGCTCTGTCTTTGTAATTCCGATGTTTCTGCGACTGTTCCTATAGATCCAAAAAGAACCGCCTTTAAGTTTTTATCCACTCTATTTCTCCAAGTAAGTTAAGATGTTTTGCATTTTTAATTGATATCCCACGAAGCTTCGAAGGCTTTTTTTAACTTTTCAATAGTAAAATCTTTCTTTCTTGCCGCTTTCAAAATGGGAACCTCTCTTTTCACAACAAGATCCAAAGCATAAGGTAATGCATCCAGATGCTTACTTGGTACAGTCATAGCACCATGTTGATCAGCATGAATGAAAGCTCCAGGTTCTATTTCCATTCCTAAGATATTCACAGGAGTGTCTAACTCAGTTAGGTGTACAAAAGCATGGCTAGGTCCTATACCTCCAGCTATGACTTGATACCCAGAATCTAGCATTCCTAAGTCTCGTAACAGTCCATTAGTAACCGTGCCTTTAATTTTTAATCCCTTATGTACAGCAACGTTAAGTTCTCCCCAAAACGCACCAATACAATTTGGATAATCGGTATCTTCAAGAACAACAACTGGATTTTTTTCGTCCTTTACGATGTACTCATAATATTTAATACGAATATCATTAATTTCCTTTTGAGATTTGAGCGAAGGCGATAAGGCACGTATTTTGGCCGTTTTAGCGAAACCAACAATTGGTTTGGTAGATGTCTGGGCTGTAACTACTGAGTTTCTAGTAAAACCTACAGCTGATCTGGTTCCTAATATTACGTCCATAGCATTGCACATTGTCGGAGTGTCATACTTAGAAGTAATTTTTATAAGTGTATTTATATTCATTGTATATTTTTGTCTAATTTTATCTTGCTATCTAGGCGATATTTTCGTTGTTCTTTCTAGTGCATCTACACCTTGCATTTTCCAGAAATGGAGGAGATCTATAAAAACCCAGTTTTCCTTAAGCTTCATTCCTTCTCTCCTGTAAATATCTATAACTCGCATATCTCCACTTTTCCCTGTCGAAGGCATTCCCATAAATCCACCAGAATGAACCAATGATAAATTTGGCCATCCAAAAAAACCTCCAAACATACCTTCTGTTATTCTACAAATATGCCCATTAAACGTTCGTTCCTTGAAACTTTCTCTAAATGGTCCGGAGTGTTGATCTGCATATCTTTCTATTGTGTAAGTGGCTCCAATACCCTCCGGTCCCCACCATAACATATCTTTATCCCAGCTTTTCTGGAGTTCTTCTACCAATGTTTTTCTATCAGTCGATTTCCACACCTTTAGGTCATCAAGCATACCCTCAATAGCATTCTTTGTTTTCATGGACTCGACTTCGTCTTGTTCTTCAAATAACAAACCATCATGAGAAGAAGGTCCCGGTTGAACAATGTTAGCTCCTGTTTGATGATGAAAGGGAGATAATCCCGCTTGATTCATGAAATGGGGAATATCAAAAAACATGGCCGTTTCTACTATTTTTTTTGAAACAACTTTATTAAATTCTGCGTATCTTAAAAATATGATTTTATTAGTGGGAGGAATATTCAACCAAGGGTTATCAAAAAGACCCATTAAGTGGCCCATTGATGCCACCCAAGTGCCCTCATGGCCTTTAATCATATTATTTCCAGCAAAGAAAATATCTTTTCTTCTAGTTAAGCTAGAAAGACTTTTTTTTAAAGGTTTCCAAAAGAGTTTGCAGACAGTCTCTGAGTTATTAATCTCATTGAAGGGATGAAATCCACGCCATATAACATCGTCAGAAACATATTTCTTGAAAACAGATTGTGTATCTGGATCATTGTCCAAAGCGTCATAAAAATCGAGTAGCAACTGTTTCTCAGATTGAAAGTTCATATAGGAAAAAATAGTTTTAAAAAATCAATCTTTAGCTTATCATTTAAAAATACATTTGCAAGCGTATGCAATATTTATTCTAAGGATAGTAATGGTATGTTTAAATATATTGAAAGCTTAATAAATGTATGTCGAACTAAGCCTAATAAATTTCATCTAGAAAATTTATTAAAATATACTAAATCTCAACATATTAAAATCCCTCGTACGGTTCACGGTATTTATTACGTTTTCGATTTCATGGGCAGTCAAACATAGTGGGATTAAAATTTTAAGGAGAAAAAATGAAACTTAAATCTATTATAGCAGTGCTAACTGCTACATTTATTTCAACTAGTGTGTGGGGTGGTCACCACGCTTGTGAATATGAAAACAAAGAAGAATTGACAATGCTTTCTAACAGTTACGATGCGTGGAAGGCAGTTACTAATGCTATGGCTTCGTGTGGGAACTTTACAGCAACGCTTGATAAAGATTTTCAGCAGAAGCATAGCGATGCTTTGGCGGCTAACCCTTCACTTTATGATATTGTAGGCATTTCTAATGGGTCCATCACGCCACTTATAAACGCGGGGACAGTAAGGCCCTTAGACGAATTAGTAAAAAAGTATGGTTCTCAGTTGCTTCCAAACCAATTGATAAAGATTGATGGTAAAATTATGGCTATAGCAATGTCAGTAAATAACCAACATTTGATGTATAGAGAAGATATTTTCAGCAAGCTTGGAATATCAGAGCCAAAAACTTGGAGTGATGTAATTTCTGCAGCAGAAAAAATCAAAGGATCTGGAATGGTTGACTATCCCTATGGAGGAGCATTCAAATCAGGATGGAATATCGCTGAGGAATTTGTAAATATGTATTTAGGAAATGGTGGATCGTTTTTTGGAAGTGGAAATGCTCCAGCTATAAATAATGCAATGGGTGAAAAATCACTGGAAACTTTGAAAAAGCTCACGGCGTATATGGACCCTGAATACCTAGCATCCGACTCGACTTATGCTCAAAAGCAAATGCAACAAGAAAAAATCGCAATGGGCGTTTTGTGGGCCACTAGAGCTGCAGCTATGGATAATGCGGAAGAAAGCAAAGTTGTTGGAAAGATCAAAATGGTAAGTGCACCAATGGGAGACGCTAGACCAGCCTCAAGTTTATGGTGGGATGGAATAGCAATAGCTAAAAACATTTCAGATGCAGAAGCTGAAGCTGCTTTTCAGGTAATCATGGAAGGTATTGATAAAGAAATGGTGAAGGCTAACAATGATAAGGCTGTTTGGCTTATCGATGGTTATAATGCTGGAAAATCTGCAATGGGCGCTAAAATGACCGCTGATAACGGTGCTGTACCATATCCATCAGGAACAAGAATGGGTGCTATGCATGGGGCTCTTGGCACCGTAGTACCAGATTTTCTGACTGGAAAAAAGTCTGCCAAAGAAACTTTAACGGCTATCGAGGATGCATACATTGCAAAGGCTAAAGAACAAGGCTTGATGTAATATATCTTGGGGGCTTACAAGAGCCCCCAACCTTTTTTATGAAAAATAAAGATTTTATATTTTTTGTTGGCCCATCACTATTGGCTATGCTTGTTTGCATAGCTATCCCTCTGATATTCGTTTTAGAACAAAGCTTTTTTGTCAATAAAAGGGTCTATAAAGAAGTAGAGGTTGAGTCTTGTGTTGCTGGATTCACAGGCCAAATATGTAGCGTTGAGACTCAAACCAAGCCACAACTAGATGAAAAGGGAAAAATTATCACTCAAAAAGAATTTGTGGGTCTAGAGAGCTACAAGAGGCTCATTAACTTTGATGCTGTGAAGAAAGCTTTTTGGCAAAGAAATTTTTTGGAGTTAGAAAATATAAGGTTTTTAAGCGCTTTGCGTTTCACGATAACTTTTTGTTTAATAACATTACCATTTGTGATTATTCTTGGGTTGGTCATTGCTTTAACGGTCAATAATTTATTATCATCTCTAAAGGGCCCAATCATTTTCGTGTCTCTTTTGCCTTTTATTATTACACCAATAATTGGTGCGTTATCCATAAGATGGTTATTTGTTGGTGACGGGATTATAACCGCATTCCTTGAATGGCTAACAAATTCGAATATATCAATGTTTTCAAATTCTTGGACGCTAGAGCTGATGATGATTTTATATCGTATTTGGCATGTTTGTCCCTTTGCCTTTATTGTCTTTTATGCAGGGTTGCAAACAATTAATAAAGAGATGCTTGAAAGTGCGATAGTAGATGGAGCAAATAGGTATCAACGACTCAGATTTATAATAATTCCTCATTTAATACCTCTTATAGTATTCGTATCGCTTATCCATTTAATGGACAGTTATCGTGTTTTTGAGGAGGTAGTTGCCTTTTCTTCTGATGCATATGTTATTTCGCTTCAATGGCTTACTTTTGATTTTCTTAGGCTTGATGATACAGGTAACAGGTATATAAATAGCGCGTCGGCAAGCTCAATTTTAACAATGATTGGAATATCAATTTTACTTTATCCTTTAATTAAAAAGACTTGGAATGACTACAGGGAGGGTAAATTATGAGTTTTTTAGATGCCTCAAATCAGCCATTTGCCCTAAAAGCCATATCAACACTTTTTATACTTGTATGGTGCCTAATTGCCTGCTTCCCGCTACTCTGGATAACAATAATGAGTTTAAAGCTACCTTTAGATGCATTTGATTCAAATTTTTTCAATGTTTTAGTAGGGCCGGTTACTTTGCAACTTAAAAATGGAGTTTCTATAGCTAGCTTTTTAGCTATTACTTTGTTCTCTATATATTTTTATTCAAATCGTCAAAGGCTTCGAAATTATTTTAAAGGCTTAGTCGGATCTTCCAAAGAAGTGACTTTGTTTTTGTTTATAATTCTACTATACATATTATGTTGTATTTCCATTTTTATAACATTTAATAAATTTTTTGATGCTTATTTGGGGATACTTGGTGCAAAAATTTTTGGCTTTACATTGGACCACTATCATGCGGTCTGGACAGAAAGAGGTTTTTCATTATTTTTTAAAAATTCCTTAATTGTGACCTCTGGAGTAGTTTTTATTTCTTTATCATTGGGCACTCTTGCTGGGTATGGTCTTGCCAGAAAAGAAAGCTCTATTGCTTTTTGGATTCTAATTATTGCTTTAATATTCAGGGCTTTACCCCATTCGGTTTTAGTAGCAGGCTATTTACCATTTTTTATGAAATCAAATGCAATTTTGTCACCGATTTTTGGAGAGTTTGCACCTGTATTATATGGACAACCCTTAGCAGTCATCGTGGTCTTAGTTGCTATTAATCAACCATTTACAATCTGGCTTATGCGTTCATTTTTTCAAAACATTCCAAAAGAGCTTGATGAGGCAGCTAGAATTGACGGGTGTTCGCACTTTCAGGCCTTCCGAAAAATAATTATACCCGTAATGTGGCCCGGTGTTATAACAACGGGTTTATTTAGCTTCATGCTAGGTTATAATGACTATTTGGTATGTTCGTTGTTATTAGATGGTCAAAACCAAACAATGGTGCCATCTATAACTGGACTATTTAATAGAGATACGAGTACGACGGATGAAATAGTAGCAATTGCAGCGGCGGTTTCTATAACCGCACCTTTATTTTTTATTGTTTTAATTTTTCAAAAACAAATTGTTAGTGGGTTAACAGCTGGTGCTGTTAAGGGATAATAATATTTTCAAGGAGTAAATAATGGTTGATTTTTTAAAGAGAAGTAAACCCGAGGGTGAAAAATGGCAGGAGGATAAAGAAGTAAGAAAGTCTGTTGAAGAAATTTTAAATAATATCGAGAAAAGGGGTGACTCAGTAATTAGGGAATTATCAAAGAAATTTGACAACTTTTCTCCTGATTCTTTTCGTTTGACTGAAAATGAGATTAGAAAATGCATGGAAAAAGTCGACAAAAGGGATCTTGATGACATTATCTTTGCGCAAAAGCAAATACGGCGATTTGCAGAGGCCCAATTAGCTAGTATTAAAGATATAGAATTAGAGACTATGCCAGGAGTAATTCTAGGTCATAGAAATATTCCAGTTCAGTCAGTGGGTTGTTATGTTCCGGGTGGTAAATTCCCAATGGTTGCATCTGCACATATGTCTGTCTTGACGGCATCGGTTGCTGGCGTGCCCAGAATAATTGCGTCGGCCCCACCCGTGAACGGAGAACCTCATCCAGCTATTGTTACAGCTATGAAACTAGGAGGCGCTCATGAAATATATGTATTAGGTGGTATTCAGGCCGTTGCAGCTATGGCAATAGGAACGGAAAGCATAAAGCCCGTAGATATGTTGGTTGGACCCGGAAATGCTTTTGTCGCTGAAGCGAAAAGACAGCTATTTGGAAGAGTTGGCATTGACTTATTTGCTGGCCCGACGGAAACAATGGTTATTGCTGATAATAGTGTTGACGCTGAAATGTGTGCAACGGATTTACTTGGTCAAGCGGAACATGGATATAATTCCCCCGCGTGTCTTATAACAAACTCCAAAAAACTAGCAGAGGATACTATTAGCGAAATTGAAAGACTTTTAAAAATATTGCCAACTTCCGAAACAGCGCGCGCTAGTTGGAATAATTATGGAGATATAATCTTGTGCTCAACACATGAAGAAATGTTGAATGTCGCTAATGATATGGCCTATGAGCACGTGCAAATAATGACTGATCGAGATGATTGGTATCTGAAAAATATGCATTCATATGGTGCTCTTTTTTTAGGACCACGAACGAATGTAGCAAATGGAGATAAAGTAATTGGCACTAATCATACTTTGCCTACAAAAAAAGCAGGAAAGTATACGGGTGGACTTTGGGTAGGAAAATTCATCAAAACGCACAGCTATCAAAGAATCATCACAGATGAAGCGGCATCTTTTATAGGAGAGTATGGCTCCAGGCTTTGCATGCTAGAAGGCTTCGTCGGTCATGCAGAACAATGTAATGTAAGAGTAAGGCGGTATGGTGGAAAAAATGTGCCATATGGAGAAGCTGCTGAATAATGTCTAATCAAAGATCGGCATTCTTGAAATCATTGATAGCACCGCTATTTGAGGCGATGGGAGATTTTTCGCTTTCACAAGTAAAACCCGAGTTAGAAAAAATATTTTCGCAAGATTGCCTTGTTCATATGTGTTTTCCATTTAATGACATGCAGGGTCCCGATGCATTTTATACAAATTGTTTAGAAAAGTTAAACACAGCAGTTCCTGACCTCGAAAGAAGGAATTTAATTGTGTTAGCAGCAACAACAGAGCATGGCAATGGATGGGTTTCAACAATGGGTAATTACCTCGGTACATTTCAAGAGAAATTTTTAGATATTTTACCTACCGGACACCTTATGCATATGCGATTTCATGAATTCTTCAAATTTGAAGATGGGAATATTACTGAAGTGCAAGCTGTTTGGGATATACCTGAGCTTATGATGATATCTAATTCTTGGCCACTAGCCCCCCAACTAGGAAAATTTATTTTAACGCCATCACCAGAAACAAACAATGGTATCTTCGTGTCGGGAGATGGAGCACAAAATGAACAGAAAATTAAAAATATGTTAACTGATTTATGCAGACATCCAGACAACCCAGATCCAAGGGTGATGAATTTAGATCTTCACTGGCACCCAAATTTTAATTGGTATGGTCCAGCAGGGATAGGAACATGTCGAGGCATAGATGGCTTTAGAAACTGGCACCAAATTCCATTTTTAAGAGGTATGCCAAACAGAAAAGTTGATAAATCTTCTGATAAATTTTCGAATTGGGAAGCGCATACTCATTGGATTAGTGAGGGTGATTTTGTTTCAGAAACTGGATGGCCAAATATGATTATGAACTTAACCAATGATGGTTGGTTGGGGATTCCACCAGTAAACAAAGAAATTTTGTTAAGAAGTTTAGACTTTTGGCGTATTGGGAAAGATGGTCGGATAAAAGAAAATTGGGTTCTTGTCGACCTATTAGATATGTATAACCAAATAGGGGTTAACGTATTCGATCGAATGAGAGAGTTCAATAAGGCAAAAATATCTAGATTGGGAGAAAACTAAGATGAACCTTCCTCAGACCCCTACCTTTTCGCTTGCTAATAAAAACGCATTAGTGGTAGGCGCTTCTTCTGGAATAGGTCTTGCTTGTGCCGTAGCACTCGCAGACTACGGTGCTAAGGTAACTCTTGCTGCACGAAGAACAAAAAATATTAAAGAACTCGCAGAAAAATTGAACGATAGAGGTTGTGACGCATCTATTTTGGATTTGGATATAAGTAATTTAGAAAATATTGAGCAAAATTTGTTATCAAAAGGTCCTTATGATGTTTTGGTAAATTCAGCAGGAGTAGCGAAACATTCTTTATCAAAAAATACAAAAGTAAGCGATTTTGATGAAGTACTAAATGTTAATTTAAAGGGAGCTTTTTTCTTAACACGCACTGTAGCCAACCAATTACTTAAAGATAAAAAATCCGGCTCGCTTATTAATATTTCATCCCAGATGGGTATTGTGGGTGGCTTAGAGAGATCTGTTTATTGTGCATCAAAGCATGCGGTAGAAGGATTTACCAAAGCAATGGCAATAGAATATGGACCATTTGGTATTAGAATTAATACCATTTGCCCCACTTTCATTTTAACTGACTTAACTCGTCCCACTTTTGAGAATGCAAAAAAAAGAAAATGGATAGAGGAAAAAATTAAACTAGGAAGAGTTGGAAAAGTTGAAGATATAATGGGAGCAGTTATTTACCTGGCATCAGATGCCTCTTCATTAGTCACAGGTTCTGCTTTGATGGTAGATGGAGGATGGACCGCTGAATGAAAATTAATAAGATAACTTCTGCACAAGTTGCAAAATTGGCTGGAGTTTCCCAATCAGCTGTAAGTAGGGTATTTACTCCAGGAGCATCCGTTTCTATTAAGACCACCACAAAAGTAAAAGAAGCCGCTTTAAGCCTAGGATATCGACCCAACTCAATTGCTAGAGCCATGGTATCTGGAAAAAGTCGAATGATCGGTGTAGTCGTAGCATACTTAGAAAACCAGTTCTATCCTGAAGCTCTAGAACGCCTTTCGAATTGTCTTCAGGAGAAAGGATATCATGTGTTGATTTTTATGGCGGGTAAAGACAGGCAAAGTATAGATAACGTAATCGAAGAAATTTTGGACTACCAAGTAGATGGAATAATTGCAGCATCAGTGTCAATGTCCTCTGGTCTATCCGAAAGATGCCGTACTGCTGGTTTACCCATGGTTTTATTTAATAGAGCTCAAGACGAACCAAATATGTCAGCCATCACCTCCGATAACATAGAGGGAGGTAAAAAAATTGCAAAATTCTTAGTTAGTTCTGGTCATAGGAAGATTAGTTACATAGCAGGATGGGAAGGTGCCTCTACCCAAAGAGACCGAGAAGCTGGTTTTATATCTATACTCAATGATGCTGGACTATCTCTACATAGTAGGAAAGTAGGTAATTTTGTATTTGAAGATTCTAGGGAAGCTACAAGATCAATGTTCTTTAATAATCCTCCTGAGGCGGTATTTGTAGCTAACGATCATATGGCCTTTGCGGTTATGGATACCCTCAGATATGAACTTGGACTAAAAATCCCCGACGATGTATCAGTTGTGGGTTACGACGACGTTCCGGCGGCATCTTGGCCCTCATATTTACTAACAACTGTCCAACAGCCAGTAAATATCATGGTTAGAGAGACTGTAGAGATACTGATTGAAAAAATAGAAAATCCCGAGGCGAGACCTCAAAAAATTAAGGTTGATGGACCGCTTATTTTAAGAAAATCAGCCAAAATTCATAAAGGAAATTTTTAATGAAGGGCTTTGCAGAGAAATGGAAAGACTTACCAGAATATATATTGGGAATTACTAAAGAAATTTGGGAAGATAGGGGCATTGATACATTAAACCATTATTACACTAAAGATATTCCCATGCGGTTTCCTGAAGGTATTTCTATCGGCAATCAAAATACGATTAATGGAACCTTAGCAACTTTATCTGAATTTCCAGATAGACAATTAACCGGAGAAGATGTGATTTGGAGTGGAGATGATGAAACTGGTTTTTTATCTTCACACCGCTTATTAACAATGGGAACTCACCTAGGTAATGGCTATTTTGGTAAAGCAACTGGTAAGCGTTTTGTAATAAGAGCAATTGCAGATTGTTCCGCTATAAATAATCAGATAAATGATGAATGGTTAATCAGAGACACTGCTGGGATTGTTAAACAATTAGGAATGGACCCCAAAAAATTTGCTGTAGACTTAATTGAAAGAGAGGGGGGTCCAGAAAATTGTATCAAGCCCTTTTCTCCATCAATAGATGTAAAGGGTCCTTACAGAGGCACTGGTAATGATAATGAGTGGGGCCAGAAGTTAAGTGAAATCCTTTCTGGAATAATGCAAAAAAACTACTCTATTATCCAAAAAGAATATGATCGAGCTGTTCAAACCGAACATCCTGGAAGCACTACAGTGCATTCCTGGGCTGATACTGAATTTTTATGGATGGGGCTGAGATCGTCTTTTCCAAATGCAACATTTAAACTAGAGCACGTTATTGGCAGGGAAGACTCTATGCTTTCGCCAAGAGCGGCAGTTCGTTGGAGTTTAAGTGGAAAACACGAAGGTTGGGGTATGTTCGACGAACCCAGTGGTGCAGAGGTATACATTATGGGGTTTACCCACGCAGAATTCGGTCCCTATGGATTGAGAAAGGAATTTACCCTGTTTGATCCAGTTTCAATTTGGAAACAAATATATATGCAAAAATAAATTTTTATGTTGTTACAAAAAAAAGGAAAACTTATGTCTCAGTTAGATATTGAAAGCAGAATTATACGATATGGTGAACTTATACCTTGTAAAACAGCCTTTATCGATGCCCATACACCTGGATCCGACCAAAAGGAAAACTTTACTATTATAGGTGCAGGTGTTTCCGAGAGCCCAGATCAACATGTCCATCTTGCTCTTCCCCATGGATTTAATATTGGGGCTGCCGGGCAACCACCAAAGTGTAGGAATTCGCTTCATAGTCATAGAACTGCCGAGGTATTTTTTGTGTTGAAGGGAAGATGGCGCTTTTTTTGGGGTCGCTGGGGCACAGCGGGTGAGGTTGTTCTTCAAGAAGGGGACATCATAAATATTCCAACAGGGATTTTTAGAGGTTTTGAAAATATAGGCAATGACTATGGCATGATTATGGCAATTTTAGGAGGCGATGACGCAGGAGGCGGTGTCATTTGGGCTCCACAAGTTTTAGAGGACGCAAAAAATCATGGGCTTGTACTATCTGAAAAAGGCAAACTCTATGACACAAAAAAGGGTGAAAACCTACCTGATGATTTGAAACCAATGCCTCCACTAACAGAGAAAGAGTTATCTGAGTTTCCAGAACTCAAAGGGGATGATATTATTGCCAATCATGTTGCAAGGTATTTAGACCTTTTATCTTTATCAAAAGATTATCCTGCTAAAGTTATTGGAGAAAAGGCAAAACTTGTAGACAAACCTGGGTTTGAAGTTGAATTTATTTCCAGAAACTCACTTTTAAATAGGTCTCAAAAATCAAATAAAATAAATGTATTGATGCCTGTTAAGGGTCATTGGAAGTTTTTTTCCAATACTTTTGAAACAGTTTTAAATCCTGGCGACACATTTTCTGTACCAGAAAACCTAGATTATAAATTAGAACCGTCAATGACCGGTGAAAGTGGTTTGTATAGGGTAATACCAACAGACGATCCAGCTGGTGCAACATGGAGGGCATAAAGTGAAAGTGCTAACAACACACGTAGGATCTCTTCCTAGATCTCAAAAAGTCGTAGATTTTATTTTTGCTAGAGAAAGAAATGAAGCGTTTTCAATAGATGAATTTGATGACGTGATGAAGAAAGCAGTTGAAGCAACTGTAAAGAAACAGAAAGACTCCGGTATTGATATAGTTTCTGATGGAGAAACAAGTAAAATTTCGTATGCAACTTATGTAAAAGATAGATATACCGGTTTTGATGGTGATAGTCCAAGAAATGCTCCACAAGACTTAAAATTGTTTCCAGGCTACTTAGAAAAATTAGCTGACGATGGAGGAACGCCACAGTATGCACGCCCCATGTGTGTTAGTGAAGTTAAATCAAAGGAAAATAATGAACTTCAAAAAGATATAGAAAACCTAAAGTTCGCTATGGAAGTAAATAATATTGATAGGGGTTTTATGAATGCCGCTTCTCCGGGTGTGATATCTCTCTTTCTTCAGAATGATTTTTATTCAAGTAGAGAAAAGTATCTTGAGGCCTTAGCGGACGCAATGAAAAAGGAATACGATACTATAGTTGCCGAAGGTCTTACGCTACAGTTGGATTGTCCTGATCTGGCGTTATCTAGACATATGTTATTTACCGATCTTAGCGATGCAGAATTTATCAAAATTGCAAACTTACATGTAGAAGCACTGAATCATGCTTTAAGAGATATTCCTTCCGAAAAAATAAGAGTGCATATTTGTTGGGGAAACTATGAGGGGCCTCATATATGTGACATATCGATGAGAAAAATGTTTGATACATTAATGTCTTCTAAAGCACAGTATTTGTTATTTGAAACTTCCAACCCAAGGCATGCGCATGAATGGCAGATATTTCAAGAACGGAAGAATGATATACCAGAAAACAAAATACTGGTTCCTGGATGCTTAGATTCTACCACAAATTTTGTTGAGCACCCCATGCTTGTTGCCGAAAGAATAAATAAGTTTGTTAATATTGTAGGGCATGACAGAGTGATTGGAGGTACGGATTGCGGTTTTGGTACCTTTGCAGGGTTTGGTACCGTTGATCCAGATATAGCCTTCGCAAAGCTAAAATCGTTGGCAGAGGGTGCGGCACTAGTAAAATGAAAGCGTCTATTGTTCTTATTCCAGGAATGATGTGCACTAAAGATGTTTTCATTAGTCAAATCAATTATTTAAATAGATATTTTAATGTGATTGTGTTGGAATTTAATCAATATGATAACATTATGTCTGGGGTTAAAGATTTAGCTCCCAATCTACCTGACGATTTTCATCTACTAGGCCATTCTATGGGGGGAATTGTAGCTATGGAGTTTGTGAGACAATTTAGTGAAAGAGTGCTTTCCTTGGCCTTACTAAACACTAACCCCTATGAAGAAAAAGAGGATTTAAGAGAAAAAAGAAATCAGAGGCTTAAAGAGTTGGATAAATTAGACTTAATAACACTAATGAAATCTGATTTTATCAGTCGCTACTTTCCTTCTAACTGTAAGGGTAAAAGTAAACTTATTAAAGAATGTGTTGATATGGTATCAAGGTTAGACAAACAGGTTTTTTATAATCAGTCTATTGCCCTTAGGGATCGTTCAGATCAATCAACAACTTTAGAGAGCGTCACTTGTAAAACTTTGCTTGTTTGTGGTGAGAAAGATAAACTTTGCCCAGTATCCTATCATTCTGATATGAAAAAAATGATAAAAAAATGTGACTTTATGATTTTAGAGGGAGTAGGGCATATGCCTTCACTTGAATGCCCTGAAACACTAAATAATCATTTAAAAAACTTTTTCTCGCTATAAAAATAAGTATTGTATTAAGCAGAACATTATTAGGGGGAATTTTTGAAGCTATTGGTTGGTGACATTGGCGGTACGAATGCACGTTTTGGATACCAGGAAAATAAGGGATCAGATGTTGAGAAGGTTGAGTTTCTGAATTGTGCCGACTTCGACAACATAGAAGATGCAGTTATACACTATATTTCCAAAAATAATCTCTCTGTAGAAAATTTGTCATTGTCTGTTGCAGGGCCCTGTGGAGATAATTTCATCAAATTCACAAATAACAACTGGTCTTTTGATAAGAAAGACCTTTTAATCAAGACTAATTGTAATAGCATTTTGGCAATCAATGATTTTGCGGCGCAAGGACTAGGCTTTACAAGTCTATTTAAGACTCACTTAAACTTTCTAGATAAAAAGATACTTGAACAAAACAATCTTCAGTCATTAAACCAAGGAACATCACTAGACGGGACTAATGTGCTTATTACAGGCCCAGGGACTGGGTTAGGGGTTGGTACTTTAGTTTTCATAGACAATGTTCCCCTACCAATTCAAGGGGAGGGAGGAAATGTCCATTTTTCACCGGCATCTCTAGAGGAAGTTAGGCTATTAGAGTGGCTTTCCACCAAGATGGACTATGTCTCAACAGAGGAGGTTCTAAGTGGAAGAGGGCTGGTGAATATTTACAAATATTTATGTTTTAAAGGTAATTATGTCGCTAAAATGTCAACAGCAGATCAAATTGGGCTTGCGGCCAAGGAGGGTGACGCATTAGCTAGAAAGGCCGCGAGACTAATGATTGAAATCTTCGCCACCTCAATTGCAAATAATATTCTTGTCACAGGAAGTAAAAAATGTGTAATTATCTGTGGTGGAATATCTGCGAAGCTATCTGATTTTTTCGATGACAGTTTGTTTTTTGAAAGATTAGGTAACAAAGGAAAATATAGAAACTACGTCTCAGATGTTCCTATTCTACTATCATTTGACAACAATAACGGTTTAAAGGGCTCCGCTGAGGCTTTTTATAATCCCTTTTTTCAGATGCAAAAAATTTCTAGTTAAGGTGTTTAGCAAATTCATACCATGATTTTTTCTTTATTCGCTTTTGGCTTTCAAAATCTACATACACAAGGCCAAAACGTTTGCTATATCCAAATGACCATTCAAAGTTATCTAACAATGACCAGGCAAAATAGCTTCTGATTTTATAACCTTTCTCTATAAGAGTTTTTACCTCTTGTAGGTGTAAAAAATAATAATCTATCCTCTTTTGGTCATCAACTTTTCCGCCGATATAAAAATCTTTGTTTGCCATACCGTTTTCAGTGATGTGAATGGGTATGTCTATATTGTACTGCTCAACTTCGTTTTCAATAATTTTTGTAAGTCCCTCTGGGTATACCTCCCAATTCATATCGGTCTTCTCCAGAGGTCCTTCAACATCTGTTAACTGGAAGGTTTTATCCATCCTGTCGAACTTAATTAGATTCCTAGTGTAGTAATTAATTCCAAGCCAATCTAAAGGAGTGCCTATAATCTTTAAATCTTCTTCATATTCATTCGGCATATGCTCATGAAGTATATGTAAAAGTTTTTCAGGGTATTTAGAATTAAAAACGGCGTCACTGAACCATGAGTTGTGAATTTCTTCGTATAAGTTAGCGGCATCAATGTCTTCAGGTTTATCTGAATAGCTTTCTACAGCAGCTTTATTTAATACTATTCCGGCATTCTTATGCGAATAAGATCTTATAACCTCCATTGCATATCCGTGTGCTAACATAATGTAATGCATTGCACTTGCTGTGCACTGTATGTCTTTTAAGCCAGGTGCATGGACACCTAAGTAGTAAGAAAGCCATGCGACACACCAAGGTTCATTTATTGTTGCAACTGAATACAGCCTATCTCCAAAATTTTTCATTAATACTTCAGAGTAATCTGCAAAATATTTCGCTGTATCTCTTTTCGCCCAGCCACCTAAATCTGCTAAATAAATTGGTAAATCCCAGTGGTAAAAAGTCCCAAATGGCTTTAAATCCAACTCAAGCATTTTATCGATGAGTTTATCGTAATAGGATATTCCTTTTTGATTTAAAGACTGATTTCCATAAGGCATCAATCTCGGCCAAGAGAACGAAAATCTATATGCGCTGAACCCTGCGTCACTAACTAACTGAAGATCTTTTTCCCAATATTCAATATGATTGCATGCTATTCGTCCATCTTGTGAATTGAAAACCATTCCGTCAATTTTAGCAAATTGATCCCAATGGCTCTTTCCGGAGTTACCAAAACCATTCCCTTCTATTTGGTAGCTCGATGTTGCTGTTCCAAATATAAAATCTTTTGGAAAATTTTTTATTAGAGATAAATTATTCAAATAATCAGTCTTTTTTGTTATCTATATGGTTAAATTTTACACTATTGCTTAAAATTTAATCATATAATCGCAAGATTCTCCAAAATAAAAATTGTTTGCGCAAAATAATTAAGTGTGTAACAGTTTGAGTTAACTATAACAATAAACAATTAGGGGGGATAATGAGAATAAAAAATTTTTTTCTTATTGTACTATCAATAATACTTTTGCCCTTTACCTCAGCGTTTGCGGGGGGGCATTACAGTGGGCCAGATCTTTCTGGTCAAAAAATAACTATTTCCGGACCTTGGTTGGCTCCACAAGATGACCAATTCAGAAAAGTTATCAAGGCGTTTACAGATGCAACTGGTGCAGTTGTTGAATATGGTGGGTCTGACTCTTTTGAACAACAGATAACTATCGACGTTAAAGCAGGAAGCCCACCAAATCTAGCGATCTTTCCACAACCAGGACTTGCAGCTAATATTGCAGCGATAGGTGGATTAACACCACTCGGAGCTGATACTGAAAAGTGGGTTTTAGATAATTACGCGGCTGGGCAGTCTTGGATTGATTTGGGAACATACCCAGATAAAAGCGGTAAAGATCAGTTTTATGGCTTTTTCTACAGAGTTAATGTTAAAAGTTTAGTTTGGTATTCACCAGATAACTTTGAAGACAATGGTTATGAAGTTCCAAACACAATGGAAGAGTTGATAGCGCTTACAGAAAAAATGGCTAAAGACGGAAATACACCTTGGTGCATTGGACTAGGTTCAGGTGATGCAACGGGATGGCCTGGCACTGACTGGATGGAAGATATAATGCTAAGGACACACGCGCCATCAGTTTATGATGCTTGGGTTACAAATGAAATGCCGTTTAATGACCCAAAGGTCATTGAAGCTATGGATTTCTTTGGTTCCTTTGCACGAAATGATGCTTATGTTGATGGTGGAGCTGCCGCTGTGGCAACCACTGATTTTAGAGACAGTCCTAAAGGTCTATTCACTTCACCTCCAAAGTGTATGATGCATAGACAGGCAAGTTTTATTCCTGCTTTCTTTCCAGAGGGTGTCAAAGCTGGTGAAGACTATGACTTCTTCTACTTTCCAGCTTACTCAACAAAGAAGCTAGGAAACCCTGTTTTGGGCGGCGGAACACTTTTCGCGATTACTAATGATAGCCCGGCAACAAGAGAGTTTATAAATTATCTCAAGCATCCTCAATCTAATCACATATGGATGGAGATTGAAGGTAGTGGATTTCTAAACCCTCACAAAGGAATTGATTTAGCAAAGCACTCAAGCGATACCTTCAGAGGTTTAAATCAAATTCTTCTTAATGCGACCACTTTTAGATTTGATGGTTCAGACTTAATGCCTGGACCAATCGGAGCTGGTTCATTTTGGACAGGAATGGTTAATTACACCGGGGGTAAATCTGCTAAGGATGTAACGGCTCAAATTCAAAAGAGCTGGGACGCGATAAAATAAATCGCTAATTATTATTTAAGAGGCGGCTTTAAGCCGCCTCTTTTTTTATTGCCAAAAAAGTGACCTTTATTAATTTTATAGTGTATGTGGTACTCGGCGTTTCAGCCGTCCTTAGCTATTTCGTACTTGCTAATTGGGCTCACGATTATTTGGTAAGTAAGTTCAGCAAAAAAAACCTACAAGATTCTATGTTTCGGCCATGGATATTTATGGCACCCTCACTAGTGATTTTATTGGTTTATTTAATTTATCCAGTATCAGAGACTATTCGGCTTAGCTTTTTTGATAACTATGGCCGTGAATTTACTGGAGTGAGTAACTATGTCTGGGCTTTGAATGACAGTGATTTTCGCCAAAGTATTCTAAACAATTTTTTGTGGCTCATCGTTGTTCCAACAACTTGTACTTTTTTAGGATTAACCATAGCAACGTTAGCGGATAAGGTTTGGTGGGGCGTATTTGCAAAAACATTAATATTTATGCCCATGGCAATCTCTTTTGTAGGGGCGAGTGTTATATGGAAATTTGTTTATGAATACAGAGGACCTGGTAATGATCAGATTGGTATTCTTAACGCAATAATTGTTTATTTTGGAGGTGCTCCACATGCATGGATAGCAATCCCGTTTTGGAATAACTTCTTTCTAATGGTGATTATGATTTGGATCCAAACTGGACTGGCAATGGTTATTTTCAGTGCAGCTCTGAGGGCTATTCCCGAAGAAACACTTGAAGCTGCAAGAATAGATGGCGCAAGTGAAGTAAGAATATTTTTTTATATTATTATTCCGTTTCTTTCAGAAACAATAGTAGTTATTTGGACTACTATTACGATATTAGTGCTAAAAGTTTTTGATATTGTGTTGGCGATGACAAATGGGCAATGGGGAACGGAAGTTCTGGCAAACTTAATGTTCGATTGGATGTTCAGAGGCGGAGGGGACTCGGGCAGAGGTAGTACTATAGCGTTGTTTATAATGCTTGGAGTTATCCCAATAATGATTTGGAACCTAAGGAGGTTCAAAATGGAACAAGAAAGATGAAACATTTTTCTTTTGGTAAATTCCTAGCGCATTTCTTTTTGCTTATAATTGTTTTTATTTGGGTTATTCCTACCTTTGGTTTGTTAATTAGCTCTTTAAGAGACAAAGACCAAGTAGCGTTAACTGGTTGGTGGACTGCATTGAAGCATAACGAATTCAACGAAATTGTTAGAACTGAAAAAAGCTCTGCTCAATTTGAGGAGAATGGCGTTTTTATCATAACAGGCAATTTGCTAAAAAATGCACCATCTAAATTTGTGATAAACTTTGGAATTACTAGCAAAAATCCAAAGGCATTTGAGGCTCCATCAAAAGTAACAATGAAGAATGGAAGTACTTTTTATCTGCAAAAGGATGGGAGCTATAGATGGACGTCTGATAAAGAGTTTAAGCATAAGAAAGGGAAAAGGATTTTTCTTACTGTAAGCACGCCTCCCAGCCTAACCTTAGAAAATTACAAAGAAGTTTTAGTATTCCGGGGACTAGGGCAATCTTTTATTAATTCCCTTACAGTTGCTGTGCCCTCAACAATTATACCGCTAATAATCGGAGCTTTTGCAGCCTATGCATTATCTTGGATGAATTTTTATGGGAGAGATCTTATTTTTGCTACTATTGTGTGTCTTTTAGTTGTTCCTTTGCAAATGTCACTTATTCCTATTTTAACTGTTTACAATCAAATAGGTAACTTCTTTGGCGTTTCTGCAAAATCGTATGTTGGTATATGGTTGGCTCATACTGGTTTTGGGTTGCCTTTGAAAATTTTTCTGTTGAGGAATTTCATAAAAAGTTTACCGCATGAGATGTTTGAGGCTGCTAGAGTTGACGGGGCAAGCCACTATCAAATTTTTATGAAAATAATATTACCATTATCTATACCAGCTTTTGCATCAATTGGAATTTTACAGTTCTTGTGGGTCTGGAATGATTTGCTGGTCGCTTTGGTATTCTTAGATAAAATGCCCAGTGAAATAGTGTTGACATCTCGCTTAAGAGAAATGTTAGGTGAGTTTTCTCAGAACTGGGAGATTTTAACAACAAGTGCCTTCGTTTCAATGATAGTGCCGCTATTTGTGTTTCTTTCTTTGCAAAGATATTTTATAAGGGGCTTAGTAGCAGGATCTGTGAAAGGGTAGGAATGGAGAAGATTGTTTTAATTGGTGCTGGAAGCCAAAATTTTGGGTTGGGTATAATAAGCGACATCTTTAAGTCGGACACTTTGGATGGTTGCGAGATTTTTCTTCATGACATAGATAAGACTACACTTGCAAACACCAAAATAATTGCAAATGACTATAAAGAAAAACTTGGGGTTAATGTTGAGATAAAGGCTTCCATTTCACGAAAAGAAGCTTTGAAAGGAGCAACATTTTGTATCATTTCGATAGAAGTTGGAAAACGATTTGATCTTTGGGATCAAGATTGGAAGATACCATTACAATATGGAATAAGACAAGTGTATGGAGAAAATGGCGGGCCTGGAGGGGTGTTTCACTCTTTAAGACAAATACCTCCAATTTTGGATATTTGCGAGGACATAAATGCAATTTGCCCCGATGCTTTTGTCTTTAATTTCTCAAACCCAATGCAGCGGATTTGTCATGCAGTTACGACAAAATTTCCAGATTTAAAATTTATTGGTATGTGTCATGAAATAGCGTCCATGGAGAGGCAGTTACCAGATTTGATGGAAACTGATTTATCAAACATTGAATTTCGAGCTGCTGGATTGAACCATTTTAGTATATTACTCGAGGCTAAATATAAAAATACGGGAAAAGATGGTTATCCAGTAATAAAACAAAATTTTTATACTTATTTTTCGGATTTGATAAACAAGCATGACGCTAAGCCCTCTAAACCAGGTGCTGAGAGAGGCGTATTTCGTGAGCTTTTTAAAATTTACGAATATCTTCCTATCACAACAGATAGTCATTTAGGAGAATATATACAATGGGCTTACAGCGTAGCAGATCATGACGCAATTTTAGTTTTCTATGATAATTATAAAGCAAAATGCTTGGCTTTTTATGACGACAAGAGTTCATATGACCACTTTTTTGATCCCAAGAATATAAGCACTCATGAACGAGTAATTCCAATTATTGAAGGTATTTTAAGTGACTCCGGATATGAGGAGGCTGCTGTTAACATACCCAATAATGGCTATATAGGGTGCCTCCCAAAAGATATTGTTGTAGAGGTTCCTGGTAAAGTTAATAAATCTGGTATTTGTGGAGTTTCGTTTGAAAATTATCCTACTGCATTCGGGTCTTTATTAAATTTGCAGTCTGGGGTAATTCAAATGACAACAGAAGCCGTCCTAAATTGTTCAAAACATTCGGCTTATTTAGCGCTTTTGGCTGATCCTGTTGTGAATGACTCTATCCAGGCAGCTAGACTTCTGAGCAATATGATTGAGACCCAAAGTAAGTTTTTAGGTTATTTAAAGTAGATCACAAATATGTCTGAAATTATTATCAAAAACCTAAATAAAAACTATGGCAAAAACCATGTCATACAAGATATCTCTCTCGATATAGAAAGCCAATCATTTACAGTTCTTGTTGGGCCAAGTGGTTGTGGTAAGTCCACCATATTGAGAATGATTGCAGGACTCGAGAATATTAACTCTGGTACAATCTCCATTGATGGGAACATAGTTAATGATTTGTCGCCAAAAGACAGAAACATTGCAATGGTATTCCAATCTTATGCTCTATACCCTCATATGACAGTTTATAACAATATGGCATTTGGTTTAAAGTTAGAGAAATTAACTAAAGATGAAATCGATAGCAGAGTTTATGATGCTGCGAAAATTCTCCAGATAGAAGAACTTCTACAAAGAAAACCAAAACAACTCTCTGGTGGTCAGCGACAAAGGGTTGCTATTGGACGTGCAATCACTAGAAAACCTAAGGTTTTTCTATTTGATGAGCCTCTATCAAACCTCGATGCCGCATTGAGGGTTCAAATGAGAGTTGAATTAGCAAAATTACACGATCAATTAGACGCGACTATGATATACGTGACCCATGATCAAACAGAAGCCATGACGATGGCTGATAAAATTGTTGTATTAGATCAAGGTAAAATATCCCAATCCGGAAGCCCAATGGATTTATACCATAATCCCAAAAATTTATTTGTTGGAGGGTTTATTGGTTCTCCTAAAATGAATTTTATAAAAACGAAAGTATTAAAAAAGAGTACCCAAAGTATAAGTATAGATTTGCTTGGTCAAAAAAGTTTTTTATTAAAAAAAACTAGCTCAAATTTAAAGACTGGGGATGACATAACTTTAGGTATAAGACCTGAGCATTTGAAAGTCAGCAAAAGTTTAAAAGATGCGTGGACCGGTAAGGTTTTTGTTGTTGAAAAATTGGGTTCAGGTACTTTTCTATATTTAGAGAAGGAAGGTGAGCCACTTGTCGTGGAGACCGATGGTGACTCAAAAATTAAAGTGGGAGACACAATTAATGTCGCTTTCAATCCAAAGAAGTGCCATGTTTTTAATTCACACAAGCAAGTAATTTAAAATTATTTTTAGGAACGAGATATTTTCATTATTGCCTTTATACCTTTTTTTGTACGCTAAAAACTGAGTGTTCCTCCGTGCTGCTCAGCAATTGTGGTGAAAACTGTTAAGCCTAATCCTACTCTGTTTACATACGTCGTTTCAAAGTTTTCAGGATCTTAGATTACTGCTCGTTTTAAGGCTGAAACTAAAGTTAAACCTGGCGATAAAGTAAGTTTTTCTTTCGATATATCAAAGGCCTCTTATTTTGATCCAATATCTGGAAAAAGGTTAAATTAAAAGTATAATAAAAAACCACTGTTTTTTTTTAAGGTTTGGTATAAATCATGAGAAAGATTGGAGTTTTAACAAGCGGAGGAGATGCTCCGGGCATGAACGCAGCTATTCGAGCAATAGTAAGGACATCACTAAATAACAACATCAAAATAATTGGTTTTAAAAACGGGTATGAAGGCTTGATTGATAATGATTATATGGTTTTTGATAGAAGACTAGTGGGCAATATTATTCAAAGAGGAGGAAGCATTCTGCATACCTCTAGGTCTTCAAGATTTTTGAATGAGGAATACAGACTCATTGCTGAAGACAATCTCCGGTCACTTGGCCTTGATGGATTAGTGGTTATTGGGGGGGAAGGGTCTACAAAAGGTGCTATTGCTCTATCAAAAATTTCGAAAACAAAATGTGTTGTAGTCCCAGCTACAATAGACAAAGACATGCCTTTAGTGGGCTCCACGATAGGGTTTGATACAGCTATAAATACAGCATTAGCTGCAATAGACAAAATTAGGGATACCGCCACCACCGCCAATGTTACTCATATAGTTGAGGTTATGGGCAGAAATTGCGGATGGCTAGGTATATTGGCTGGAATAGGTGCTGGAGCAGAAGTTACAATAATTCCAGAGATTAAAATTAATATTCCTAAACTTTCTCAGAAGATTAAAGATCAACTGAACAAAGGTAAAAAGGGGTGCATTATTATACTAGCAGAAGGTGGCTTTTCTAAAGGAGGGACCTCACTATCAAACGCTTTGAAAGAAGAAGGTAACCTAGACTTGCGAATTACTACACTAGGTCATATGCAGAGGGGTGGCAATCCATCTGCCGTGGATAGAGTTTTAGCTACTGAGCTAGGCGTTCATGCAGTGCTTGCCCTAAAGGATGGTTTTTCAAATGTAATTATTGCTAAACCTCTCCACTCTCTTGAGAAAATTGAGTTTGATCAGATTTTAAATAAAGAGGTTAAAGTAGATATGTATCTTCATGATCTTATTGAAAATACTGCTTAAGGAAGGTTTTAACTATGCGTGTACAAACAATTCTATATTTGAAATCAATAACGTTTTTTTTTCTTATTATTGCAGTGTTTTCTTTTTCTGCTCCTTCGTTTTCTCAGGATTTCAAGTTTAAAAAAATTGGGAAAAGCTTCACTCATCCTTGGGGCATAGCTGTTTACAGCGATGATGAGGTTTTAATTACCGAGAGAGGCGGGAATCTTTTTAAAGTAAATATTAAAAGTGGATCTAGATTAAAAATCAGAGACTTACCACAGGTCTTTAATGTTCGCCAAGGTGGGCTTTTAGATATTCTTGTTGATCAAAACTCGGGATCTAAGAGAACGATTTATATTTGCTATTCATCAAAGGTTGCAAATGGTTCCTCTACCTCTCTACTTACTGGAGAGCTTGAAGGAAATAAACTGATTAAAAAGAAAGTTCTCTTTAAGGCAAATAATGTTTCAGAATCAGGCGTACATTTTGGTTGCAGACTTGCGATATTGGGTAATGAAATTTTTATGTCCATTGGAGATAGAGGCAATAGATTTGAGGCGCAAGATAAAAACTCGCATGCAGGCTCGGTCATTCGGATTAATAAAGTGAATGGATCATCACAAAACTTAAACAAGATCAATTCTTGGTCTCCCGAATTATTTACCAAAGGTCACAGAAACCCCCAAGGCATGGCAATTAATCCAACAACAAATGAAATATGGGTAAATGAGCATGGACCTAAAGGAGGCGATGAAATAAACATAATTAAGCTTGGAAGAAATTACGGCTGGCCAATAGTAACATTTGGAGAGGAATACTGGGGTGGCAAAGTAGGGCAGGGGATTACAACTCTGAAAGGGTTTGAAGATCCAATATGGTATTGGGTCCCTTCAATTGCTCCATCTGGGATGACTTTCTACGATAAAAATATGTTTCCTGAGTTCAAAGGCAATTTATTAGTTTCGTCTCTTAAGTTTAAAAGTATTTATTTAGTCGAATTGAAGGACGGTATCCCAACCAAAGAGAAAGTGCTGTTTAAAAATAGGTTTGGAAGAATTAGAGACATTGAACAGTTAAAAGATGGGAGTATTCTTATAATTTCTGACGAGAAAAAAGGAGGGATTTATAAAATTTATAGATAAATAAATTAGGTATTTTTTTTTGTTATAATATCCCTTAACTCGTCTATCTGCTGCCTCAACACATCTATTTCATCATTTTTTGTAGCTTCTGGGTCAGAGCTTTGTTCATCTTTTTTAGCATTAAACATTGGATTTTTTATCCAAGGTTGCATTATTTTCTCCATAATATCAGTCTGGCTTTTTTGCCATTCCTCAAAAAAATCCGCATTTTCTTTTTTTAGCTTATTCTGCTGATCTTCTGCATTGAAAGCCTTTAAGAAATTCTCTTGTTGTTGGCGGAAGGCCTCGAAGGTTTTAGAAAGTAGGTCTGGCATAAATTTTTGTGCGGTATTGTTATAGCTAAGAATTATATCTTTCAAGACATCTTGAGGGAAAACACTTCCTTCTTTGTTTTCAAGATCAGAAATTATTTGCAAAAGATATTGATTAGTGATGTCTTTGCTAGAGTCTTTATCTATAATTTTAAAATTTTTTCCGTCATTTATCAATTTACATAGATCGTCTAGCGTAACGTATTCACTAGAAGTGGTGTTATACAGTCGTCTACTACTGTATTTATTAATGACTATTATATCTTTATTTTCGTTCATAATGCGTGATTATATCAAATAGATAAAAAATTTATAAATTATAAATAAAAATGGCCGACAAAGCGGCCATTTTAGGAGGAAATTTTTTGCAAAGAAACTATTCTTTTGGAGAAGTTGCTTTCTTCGCTACATTATTTAACTCTTCCTGAGCGTCTTTTCCAGCTTTCATCATTACATCTATTGTTTCTAGCTGAGCTTTTTTAGCCACTTCCGCAAACTCTGCCATATGTTTAGGGGCACTTTGAGTTTGTGTGCTTACAAAGTCTGAAGCAATTTTCATAAAGTCTTCTGGCTTTTCTGCGCCTTTAACAAAAGGATCTAGTGCAGCCAGACTTTCTTTAGCCCATACTTGTGAAAGCTCTGTACTCTTTTTTGCCGTTTCTAGAGCGATTTTCCCAACTTTTGTGTTATAGTCCATCATTGATTTCATAGCATCGTCTATTTTAAATGGACTTTGAGACATAATCTTCTCGAAGTTCTTTGTATAATCTTCAAAATTAAACATAAAATTCTCCTACTGAATATTGCATATGCATAACATATATATTGCGAACGCAGAATAGTCAACCTTATTATTGTGCAAATGCAGAATTATTTATAATTTGTCATTACATACTTACCTGGAGCAAGCCCAAGCGAAGGATAATCCTTATGAGTGCCCGGTAAATATGGGGGAATATGAGTACTAGATCTAGCCTTAATCCAATTTGACCAACTAGGCCACCAAGAACCATCATGTCGGTCCGCTGTTTTTAACCATTCCTCGGGCGTTGAAAAAGCGTTGGGATTGGTCCAGTAGCCATATTTTTTACTATATGCAGGATTAATAATACCGGCTATGTGACCGCTACCTGCCAAAACAAATCTTTTATTTCCTGAAGTCTTATTTAAACCGAAAAATGATGATCTCCATGGAGCGATATGGTCCGTGTGTGTTGCTACAACAAAAATCGGTATATCAATATACTTTAAAGAAAGCCTCTCGCCCATAATAACCAGCTCACCCTTGGAAAGCTGATTTTCCTTATAGAACTTATTAAGATATTCTAAAGCCATTTTACCGGGTAAATTTGTAGAGTCGCCATTCCAGTAAAGAAGATCAAAGCGAGGAGGTTTTTTGCCCATAAGATAAGATCTCACGGCAGGTCCATAAACCAGATCATTAGACCGCAAAAAACTAAAAGTCTGTGCAAGAAAAGATCCTTCCATATAACCGACCTTTTTGATTTGCCTTTTTATTTCATCAAGGTATTCATCAGTTATGAATAAGGACAAATCGCCAGGATCTTCAAAGTCAGTCAAAGTAGTGAAAAACGTTGCTGAGTTGACAAAATTTCTTCCTTTTTTACAAAGGTAAGACAAAGCCGTAGCTAAAAGAGTTCCTCCAATACAGTAACCAATACAATTAATTTTTTTTTGCTCAGTTATGTCCCTGACTACTTTAGCTGCTTCAAAAAAACCTTCTTTAACGTAGTGAGTGAAGTCGATGTCTTTATGTTCTTTTCCAGGATTTACCCAAGATATAATAAACGTAGATATCCCTTCTTCTATTGCGTACTTAACAAAGCTATTTTTTGGCTGAAGATCCAGATTATAAAACTTATTAATCCAAGGAGGCACAATCAGCAATGGCGTTTTTGAAACAGTTTCAGTGAGAGGTTTGTAATGGATTAATTCAAATAAATCGTTCCTGAATATGACCCTACCTTCAGTAATAGCCAGGTTTTCGCCAACTTCAAATGCCTGTGTGTCGGTCAGTGAAACTGTTAAGTCACCAGTACTACTTTCTACATCTGTAACAAGATTTTCAAGACCATCCACCAAAGACTTTCCGTTAGTTTCAAGAGCTTGTGTCAGAGCTTCCGGATTTGTACCAAGAAAGTTTGATGGAGAAAAAAACTCAATCATCTGCTTTGTAAAGAAACTAATCTGTTTTTTATCTGATTTACTTAAGCTGTCTAAATCGTCAATCGTTTCTTCAATTATTTTTGATGATATTGTGTAGTGCTGTTTAATTAGCTTAAAGTATAAGTTTTCATTCCAGCCTTGATCTGTTTTTTCTAAATCTTTTTTTGTGCTTATGTCAGCGTTTTTAAGAATATCGTTTTGAATATTAGTCCAATGCTCTAAAGTCGACTTGTAATACTTTACCTGATTTTCAATTAACTTGCTTGGGTTAGAAAATATTTCCGAAAAATATTTTGCAGAAGCTTTGTAATACAATTCTTGGGACGGTTGAGTTTTAACTTCCGGGTCAGGCGTTTTGGAAGCTAACGCAAGCACCAATCGTTTAGTCAGGGTATCTATTTTATCAAAATTACTAAGCAGTTCCTCATATTCTTTCGGACCTACAGCAACGTCATCTTTCAGATTTTCGTTTTCTTCTTGCACATTTTTTGCTAACGTAGTTTATATAATAGATATAAATTCATAATTTCAAAAAGCTAGTAAAAACTATGCTATTACCTACATACGATTATTTTGAAAATTTAAGGCAATATAATCAGTGGTTTGCTTCAACGACACGTACTTTCTGGGAAAACCCAGTGTTTGGGCTCTTTCCTAGCCCCATTCCGTCGACTTTTGCTGCATGGGGAAAGGTAACTGAACATAGCTTATCCAGAATAACATCTAAGCCAGATTGGGGCATAGACTCTGTTGTTTCTGACGGCATTGAATATTTGGTTGCACTAGAAAAGATCAAAGAACTTCCCTTTTGCAATTTAATAAAGTTTAAAAGCACTCGGCAAAAAAAAGTTGATAGAAAAGTTCTAATTATCGCTCCAATGTCTGGACATTACGCGACTTTGACTAGAAATACTGTGCTTTCACTTCTTCCTAACTGCGACGTATACGTTACAGACTGGAAAAATGCGCGCGATGTTCCTTTCTCTGAAGGTAAATTCGATGTTGAAGATTTTACAAAGTACTTAATAGAATTTTATCGTGACTTATCTCCAAGCCTCAATGTTATGGCTGTTTGCCAGCCAGCTCCTCTTGCTCTTGCTGCCGCAGCAATAACTTCTGACAAATTTTCTGAGTTTAATCCGCAAACACTTACCTTAATCGGTGGACCAATTGACCCCGATGCTAATCCAACAGATGTTACAGATTTTGGCCACAGAACCTCGATGGAGGCTCTTGAAACAACTGTAACTATGCCCGTGGGTTTGAATTACAAAGGTGTTGGACGGGAGGTATATCCCGGCGCTATCCAATTAGCCTCCTTTGTGGCGATGAACCAAGAGACACATAGCAAAGCATTTGCAAATCAAATTGAGAAGGAAGCAGCAGGTCATGCCTCAGAGTATGACCGCCACAACAAATTTTATGATGAATATCTTGCAGTTATGGATATGACAGCAGAATTTTATCTGTCGACTGTAGATAGAATTTTTAAAAAACGTGAGATTGCCAAGAATGACTTTTCTATTGATGGAAAAACAGTTGACCTTAAAAAAATCACTTCCATTCCAACATTTATCATTGAAGGTACTAATGATGATATTTCAGCACCTGGCCAATGCTCAGCGGCTTTAAATATTTTAAATAAGCTGCCAAAAAATATGAAGTTTTCACATTTACAAGATGGGGCAGGACACTACGGTATTTTCAGTGGGAAAGCCTGGCGAACAGAAATTAGACCACTTTTTCTGAGCTTTATTGATAAGTATAATTAAACTATCAGGCTTTTTTGTCTAAACCTTCAAAAAGTTCTTCTCGTGAGAAGGGAAGCGATCTCAATCGAACCCCTGTTGCATTGAATATTGCATTTCCTATTGCCGGTGCAACAACGCAGGTTGCAGGCTCACCAACACCACTTGGGAATATACCATTTTCAACAATGTGTATTTCTAACTCTGGAATTTTTGTTATATTTTGCCATTTATAACTATCAAAGTTCCTTTCTGAGACCATACCATCTTCTAAAGTCATTTTTTCTAATAATGCATTTGAAAGACCCCATAACAAGCTCCCTTCCACTTGCGCTTTAATACCATCTGGGTTGATGGCGATACCAACATCAAGAACACACGTTAATTTCTGAACATCAATTGCTGCCGAGTTTTTATCAACTTTTACCTTTGCAACTAGAGCCAAAAAGCAAGGAGCCCAACGATTTTCTGCACCTGTAATTGCGATTCCTAGACCTTCATATTCGCCTAAGTTTTCAAGCCCATAATTAGCAAGTCCACTCGCGATCTTCAAGACATTCGCTAATCTTTTTCCTCCACCATAAGATGCTGGAGTATTGGATCCTGCGTTTATCCCAACACCATTTAAATAATTTAGTCTAAATGCCATTGGATCAACTCCAATTTCTTGGCTAACTTCATCTATAAATGTCTCAGTTGCAAACACAGTGTAATTATTACCCACGCTCCTTACATTTCTTACTGGAATTGTATCTTCTACTGAGGCTTGTCTAAAATAATTGACCGTTTGGTTTTCAATATCGTACCAATTATCTGCTCCCACCACCGTAGCGCTCTCAATTTTATTTTCACTTTCGACAGGAGCACCATCGACTATTGGGTTTCGCAACATCTGTGGCATCAATTTATCGAATTGCATGGTAGCAGAAGCAATTTCTTGTTTGTAACCTAAACATTCTTTTCCAGAAATAACGGCTTCAAGCCTTTGAACTGTTGGCGTTCTAGGATGAGAAAATGCCATGTCGTCTTCCCGAGTCAAAATTAATTTTATTGGTTTTTTAAGCTGAATGCTAGCCATTGAGGCGAGCGCGATCATTCCAAACTCACTTCTTTTACCAAACGAACCACCAACCAAATGAGGGTGATAAATAATTTTATCTGGAGAAATGCTAGTGAATTGTCCAATGATGTTTGGCAGCAGTGTTCCGGCTTGGTGACCCGCGTAAATATGCAAAAACCCATTGTCAAAATTCACTAATGCTGACATAGGTTCCAAAGCAACATGTGCAACCATTGAGGTTTTATATGATCTCTCTAGCTTCTTACATTCTTTTCCTTCTCCACAAGTATCATATTCTCCAATTTTCCATGAAAGCCTTCCATTTTTTCCATCTTTTAATAGTTTATAAGCCTCTTTTTCAAAATCAGCAGATGAGGCTGTAGAACATGCATCAGTGTTCCAATTCACATCAATTAATTTTGCAGCGCGCATGGCTGACGGGTAATCAGAGGCAACCACTAGAGGCACGTGTGTTAGAATTCCTCCATTAAGAGCTTCATCCGGAAAATTAAATGGTATGGTAGTTAGGTATCCCTTGATTTGTTTTGCTTTCTTATCGTCAATAGATATAATCCTCGCACCCAACCTCTTTGGGGGTGCTATTATTTTCGCATAGACCATATTTGGGACCTGAGCGTCAATTGCATATCTTGCAGATCCGTTGATTTTTTCGGGAATATCTAAAGCTGGCACCGACCTACCAATAATCTTGTAGTCCTTTTTTTCTTTCCTTTGGATAGTTGCTAAGTCTTCTTCAGTAACTTGATAATCGATTACGGTCTCTGAAAGTATTTCGGAAAAAGAAATTTTCTCTCCCATCAAAGTATCTTTAATAATGCTATTTTCAGCAATACAATCGGCTATGTCTGCTCCAAGAAGGTCAGCTCCTGACTCAACAATAATTTGGCGCGCGGCTGCAGATACTTTGGAAAGTTTATCAAATTCGGAAACTACACTCCAGCTACCACCTGTAAGCTGCATTCCATATGTACCATATGTATTAGAATCCATTTGCGGATAATCTATTGTGACGTCCTTCCAGCTTAAACATAGCTCTTCGGCTACAATTTGAGCTAAAGACGTACCAACATGTTGCCCCATTTCATTTCTAAAAATATGAACAGTTGTTCTTCCATTTGACTCCATAGTGAACCATACCGATGGCGTAAAATTGGGAGGTAATACAAGAGGACTAGCCGGGTTTAAAAGATCAACGGCTTCTTTAGCGTTAACGATGCTGTTAGCGAAGACTAAAGAAGAAGCACCTACTGCAGAACTTATTAAAAAAGACCGCCTAGAAAATTCCTTTTTATGCATCACACACTCCCAGCTCTGATCGATTTTCCAGCTTTTTTTATTGCAGTTTTTATTCTATTATAGGTCATACACCGACAAAGATTTCCTCGCATAGATATTTCAATATCTTCATCAGACGGGTCATTATTTTCCGCTAAAAGCGCTGCCGCTTGCATTATCTGCCCAGACTGACAGTATCCGCATTGCGGAACCTGGAGATCTAACCATGCCTTCTGCACTGGATGATTTGATGCAGCATCTAATCCTTCGATTGTTGTTATGATTGCGTTCTCTACATCTCCAACTCTGATCCTACAGCTTCTCATTGCCTCACCATTGACATGAACAGTGCAGGCACCACAATAACCACCACCACAGCCAAATTTTGTTCCAGTAAGCTTCAAGTCCTCTCTTAAAACCCATAGAAGAGGAGTGTCAGGTTCATTTCCTACAAAATAACTTTTTCCATTTATCTTGAGTTTAGCCATTACTTCTCCTCATTTTTTTTTCCAATAAACTTATTCTCAATATAAAAAAATACGGATGTAGCCATTATGTCCATTATATCTTTTCCTTTGAACTTCACCTTTTCTCTTTTAAGGTTCCTACTCATTGAACGAGTATTTTTTTTAAGTAATTTTGAATGGATGCCAATCATTTGCTCGTCGAAAAATATAACATTGCTTCCAGTATATTTTTTTATTGCAGGAGCTAATTCTTGATTCCAATCCTCTGCGCCAAGTCGCACTAATGATAGCGAAATATCTCTTTGCGAAAGCATCTCACTTTCACCAGAATACTTTGTGATTATTTTATATGAAGTCCAAGTCGTGGGGTCTCTAAGATCAGCAATGTTCTTATTTTTTTTTGAAGCATCAGAGTTTGTTGCATCTACTTTCATTCCCTCTGCGCCATGGCATGACCAACACCCATCTCCCGGTTGGTTATAAATTTTTTCTCCAATGAGAAGCTTTAAATCAGCTTTATCTATCTCGATATACTGCCTAACAGGATTAGCAACAGTTTTCACAGTGCCCAAGAGGGGGTAAACTAAAATTAGCAATGAAAATATTATCTTTAATTTATTTCTCATAAAATAATTTTTATTCAATCGACCATTTCAATTTTATCGTAACTATATATTGTTGTAAAATAGTTTCATTTATAAACTTTAAGATTTAATGCTTTTAAGAACAAGAATACTTTTAGCTTTAGCTGCAGCCTTTACCGTCATTACTATGATAATGCTCTATCAGAACTTTTTATCTAGAGAGCAAATACAAAAGGCTTTAATTAAAGAGGTTTCACTTGGGCAAAATGTAATATGGGATAAAATTTTATCTGGTAGTCATGAGCAAATGGAGTTCTATGCTTATGACAGTCGTCCCGGCACTCCCTCTATATGGGCTTTAAGGGGCAAAAGAAGCGCAGTAGCGGCCGTCGAGAAGAAAAATCCAAGACTAATAACTAAAGTTATCGGAAAGTTTTACAATGGGCTTTTTAAAACAGGAGTTATTGATCACCTTTTCATTTTTGATGAGGAGGGGGCTCCGATACACCATTTATCAGATGATAATATTTCAAAATTCGATCTTAAAAAGATAAGCGTCGAAGCTTTAAGCAGAGAAACCAATAATGAGACAATATCAGGGTTAAGTTTGATAAATGACGAAATATGCTCCGTTGTAATATTTAAAATTTTTTCTAATGGTAGGGTTATAGGACAAGTGGTATATGCAAAAAAAATACTCCCGCTTGTAAATGACTTTGTTGAGAGCGCTCAAGCAGATTATGTTGCTCTTGCTGACCCCTTGCCATTATTTACGCAAAAATATATAGGATTTTCAGATTTTAAAAATAATATAAACGATGAAGTTGATATAATAGTAACTGCAGGTAAATTTTTCTCTGTAAATAGATATGATACTTTGCTGTTAGATAAAAGCACTATTAGTCAATATTTTATTAGAGATATAACGGAAGCTATAACAGAGTATAATAGAACTTTTATAATTTCTGCTATTTTAATTGTTCTTGCTCTTTTTGCTATAGGTATAATTATCACCGCAATATTAAGATCTGGCTTCAAGCCTTTATATAGCGCAATAAACGCATTAAATTTATTATCAGATGGAAATACAGATGTTGATGTGAAAGTTAAAGGTAAAGATGAGGTCAGCCAAATAGCTAGCGCTGTAAAATCTTTTCGCGAGACTTTACTGAACTACAGAAATGTAAGATCTGTTGCAATAGAAAACAGACAGAACCAAGAAGAAAAAATTATTGGCGAAACTCTAAAACTTTCATCATTATTGCCTGCCGAACAAAGAAAAGCATTAAGAAAAGATGTCTATTCAATGGAAAATTTGAATAGAGCCAATGAGAATACAGAGAAAAATTTATTTTCTACAGATGAAAATCAAACCATGGCAATTCTTACAATTGCGTTTAGCCGCATCGCAAAAGAAATAAAAGCATTATTTAGAAAACAAGTTCAATTAACTGAGGCTTACCAACGATTTGTTCCAGAACAATTGCTTGAGAGCCTAGATAAAAAGTCAATTCTTGATGTTAAGCTAGGTAACCAAGTTCAAAAGGAAATGACAATACTGTTTTCAGATATAAGATCCTTTACAAATATTTCTGAAAAATTAGAGCCAGCTGAAAACTTTAAATTTGTTAATGATTATCTAGCTGCAGTTGTTCCATCTATTAGGAAATATGATGGTTATGTCGATAAATATATTGGAGATGCAATCATGGCTTTATTTACAAAAAAGAGCTCTGATGCAGTGTATAGCGCGATTGATATGTTATCAAAATTAGAAAAACTTAATAAAAAGAGAGTTAAGGAAGGCTTGCCCAATATCTCTATTGGTATTGGGATTAATACTGGGTCAGTAATGCTAGGTACGTTAGGAGTGCCCGATAGAATGGAAGGGTCCGTTATAAGTGATACTGTTAATCTTTCGGCAAGACTTGAAGAATTAACAAAGTTTTACCAAGTACCTCTTATTGTAAGCTCTGAGACAGAGAGAATGCTGCCTCAAACAATTTCAAGGAGAGAAATAGATGAGATTGAAGTGAAAGGAAAAACTAACAGAGTGAGAATATTTGAGGTTTTTCAATGGGAACCAAAGAAAACTCGTGATAAAAAAATCGAACTATCTTCAGTTTTTAAAGAAGCACTAAACTTATATAGAAAAAACAATTTAACGCGTTGCCTTAAGTTATTGAAAAAATATGAGAAAAAATTAACTGATGACCCTATCCTTCAGCTGTATATAAAAAGATGTGAAGGTTAATCTTTAGGCTAGTTAACAGGGATTCTCTGAACCATTTCAAGTAGGAATGCGTATGAATACTGGTTATTGCAATTTTAGAATTTTTTGGTAGTGAACAAAGATTAACTTATACGATTATTGATGGAGAGGTGAATATAGCCAAAGGTTAGAAGCTGCCGCACCAGTTGATGGAGTTCTAATGTCATATGAAAGCTATGCTCATGCACAATATATAGTTGAAGGATAAAAATTAAGTTCGATTACAATGAAAGGTATAAATAGGGAAATCAAAATTTTTTCGGTTATTGATGATATCTGTTCAAAACTATCAGCAAAAGACACGGTTTAGGAAGCTGAAATAAACAACACTAAGAGATCCCTGAATTAATAATTGATAAACTTTAAGAACTAATGGCTAAATTGACTCACAAAGAGTTTAAAAATTAGCTATTAGTGTTAGTGTCTGTTTTTTAATGGCTTTATCGCAATTAGTTAATGTAAAAAAATAACATAATATATATTATGCGCCAATTTAATCAATAAAATAGCTATGAGCTATCAAGAGCTTCTATAAAAACTTTAACAAATATCGAACAAATCAGTATAGAGAACGCAACATCTATTCATGAACATTTTAACTATAAATAACGCGCTCTATTTTAGTGCCTTTCACCAAGAATCCACAAAATTTGATATCAGGATAACTTTCTCCTAGAAAATATAATGCTCTAATATTAGAGATTAGATCATCATAAATTGTGACCTTGGTATATTTTTTTGTTTTTAAATATTTTTCAAATACAAGTTTTTTAGCCTTATAAGAAGCCATACCAATATTATTTCCAGCCCTCTCGACATATAACTTTTCAGTATCTATTACATGTTTTTCTAGAGTACTCAAAAACAACTCTTTATTATCAAAGTCTCTCCGTGCAGTTACTATAATAACATTTACATCACTTTCTTTTTTTAACTGTTCTTTTAAAATTTTAAGTGTTTTATGAATTGGTGTTGCCGTTTCGTTGAATATGTTTGCATCTTTAAATTCACTAAAATCATAGTATTCATGATCTTGTAGCTGATAATTGCTGTATTCAGCATTTGATAATTTTCTCATGATATTATTTTTTTTGCGAACTATAACCTTCGCTGTTGTTTTGAACAAAGTGTCATCTAAGTCGAAAATAAATAGTTCCAATATTTTTAACTTCTGAATATTATTTTTGCTCTATATTATTCATGTTCTAAGCCATACCCACAAATAAACTCTTATTGAGAAAATCTCAGACAAAAAAGGGTAATAGACGCTTGGCCTTTTTTCCAAATTTTCGATATAAGGTTTAGATAAATTATTTTCTTTTGCTGCATTAATTAAAATTTTTAAATATCGTTTTGATGGAGGAATATCTTTTGTTTCTTCAGTTATATAAATCAACGTGTATGCTGTTTTTCTTTTGCCGTCTTTATAAACTGATAATTTTACTAACTGATAATCCTCCCCTTCTGTATTCACAATTTTCTGTAAATCATTATCATTAATTTTATGAATTACACCCTCAACCGTTGAACCTTTAGAAGGCCTGATATTTGCAAACGAGGGCTCTAAAAAATTTGGCCCTCCCATATTCATTATTAGTTCATAATCTTTAAGACAAGCGACCTCGCTTTCAACAGGAATAATTTTTCTTCTCTTAATAAGATACTGTGTCGACATGTTTGACCCATATCCAAAATAAAAAAGAGTTTTTGTTTTACTCATTACTCAATATTCTCAAAATCTCCGTGACGGCCTGCACCAGCTGAGAAACGAGCGGCTCCAGCAGCACCCTCTTTGGCATGTGCATCTACCCCATTTCTCCATTCTAACTTCATCCCTTCCCGCACACTAAGCCCCCTACTCTCGATTATAGATCTCCTGTCAGCCAAGACCGCACTTTGTGGAAATCTAGCGATTTCTCTGGCCATTGCTTCAGCATTTTCTCGAGTGCTACCGGACTCTACAATTTTTTCGCAGAGCCCTATCTGATAGCATTCTTGTGCAGTAACTTTACGACCCGTCAATGCAATTTCTAAAGCTTTTCCCTGACCTACTAGACGAGGAAGCCTTACAGTTCCTCCATCAAGCAAAGGGATGCCCCATCGACGACAATAAACACCTAAGTAAGCATCTTCGGCCATAATTCTTATATCACACCAGAGAGCAAGCTCCATACCTCCAGCTACTGCTGGACCTTCTATTGCTCCTATAACTGGCTTATCAAGCTCCAATCTGGATGGCCCCAACGGGCCTCTAGGTGGTTCTGACGAACCTAGTGGAAAATCAAGCTTATGAAGTTCATCGCTACTGCCTTCACCTAATGTTTGCGCATATTTAAGGTCCCAACCAGCACAGAAAGCTCCTCCAGAACCATAAAAAACACCAGCCTTTGCATCACTTCCATTGAATTCCTTAAAAGCTTCAGTTAGAGCATCTGCTGATGCTGGGTCCATTGCATTTCTTACTTCTGGTCGATTATGTATTATGGTCCAAATATCCTTGCTCTTGACTATTTCTACGGTCATTTTCTTACCTTTCTGATTTTTTGAAATAAGAACAGTATTTAATCTAAAAGGGAAAAAATAGAATGCATTTGTTCCCATTAACTATTTAAATCTTAATGTAAATAGTAATTTTATAATTAAGCAATACTCAAAAAAATCAATTTATGCAGTTTATTTTTTCTTCCTTCTGAAATCTAAATTATATACTTTCTATGTTCTAGTTTTACTTGTTAAAAGAGTAACTCAAATTGAAATCAAAATTTTAAGGTTCACACACTATCAATACCTAAATCGCATAAAACAAATTTTCATTACTGCAAATAACTTAATAGTCTATCACTCTCAATTTGTAGCCGGTAATCCTTTCTTGCCAACATTATTTTTTTTCTAAGCCACAAAGGTGCACCATTATAACCATGATCCAAAAGCTCTTCTGTTGAAAAAGTAGGAAATACCTCCGCTAAATCTTTTCTTACAAGGTAACAGTCATGCAAAGAACAAACAACAATGTAACCTTTTTCCAAAACAGATTTAATTATTTCCTTTAGAGGATGATGGTAAATATCTCGTATTGCGTCTGAAGCCCTACCCTCTATTGTAAAATCATAATTCATGCCACCTTCCAATAACACCACTTTAGGCTTCATTCCAATCTCTTCAAAAACTTCAAGATCTGGACCATCAATATCGATTGATAAAAAATCTAATTCCTTTTTTTTTAATTTATGTTTATTGAATATATCAATTAGTCTATTGCCTTCAATGCCGTACTTGGGGGCACCTACGAATTCCTTTATGCATTTTATATTTGAAAAATCCCGGTATTCATTTTCAAGTGCTTTGAATTTTTTTTTATTTGCCTCTATGAAAATCCCATTCCAGCCTTCTTCGAATAGCTTCCTACAGTTTGAAAGATAAACACCATTCCAAGCTCCAAACTCACAAAATAAACCTTTATTAATTTTTAATCTTTTGAATATTTCTGCTAGAATTCCATCCTGTCCTATTTGACTATGTACGTTCGAAAAGAAATGAACTAATGATTTATCTGGAACCATTTTCAATAGATCTACTGAGCGAGTTTCATTTAAAGCGAGGTTTTTTATATAAGCCTTGCCAAATTTCTTTTGTAATTTTGTGTTTAAAAATTTAATTGGGTTCATAAACCTTATTCCTCAGCCATTTATCATACAAAATCAAAAAGAAACAAAATTTCATTATACAATTGTTTATTACTCTGAAATTTTGTAGCTTTATTTTAGTTCACTATAGATTATACGCCATTGGAAACAATAATTTCATTAACTTCTGTTCCGTCACGCTTTGATTACTTAGAAGAAACTCTTTTGTCATTATTGAAACAAAGTTATCCTGTAGATAAAATAAATGTATATTTACCTAAATATTATAAGAGATTTGATTATCATCTAAAAAAAATTCCGACCGTTCCAAAGGGGGTAAACGTAAAAATTACTAAAAAAGACTTCGGTCCAGCAACAAAATTACTACCTGCACTTAAAGAAAATTGGAATAAAAAAACAAGAATAATATTTTGTGACGATGATCGAGTATATGATGAAAGCATGGTGTCTAGGCTTATTACTGAGTCAATAGTAAAACCGGATTGCATCATTGCTGAGGAAGGAAGAGATATTAAGGATATATCTGATTTTAATTGGCAGGGCAGTGATTTGCCCAGAGCTACCCTAATTAATAAGAATTTTCTTTACAGGTGGTATAGACTTTTATCTTTGGGACGTTGGAAGCCTAGAAAAAATGCTTCCTCTGGCTATGTCGATACTTTGGCTGGTTTTGGAGGTGTGATGGTATTACCTCACTATTTTACTAATCAAATATTTGACGTACCTGAGGTTGCTTGGATGGTAGATGATATTTGGATTTCTGGTCAGTTAGCATTAAATAAAAAGAAAATATGGGTAACCAACAGCTCTGTTAAAAGTAAAACTTCTAGGGGTTCTAAACTGGATGCATTAGGAGATGTACAAGATGAAAATAGTGCTCGAAGAAATGCAAATAATGCTGCTATAAAATATTTTAGAGATACTCATAAAATCTGGAATGACAAAAAATAATTCTATAAATCAGAGATTTGTTTCTTAGAGCAAACGACCATGGTGTAATTTTTTGGCTCAAGACTATTAATTGGCTTTAGGGTGTATTCTCGTTTTAATTTTTTATTTATCAAAATGCTCATCGAAAATCTAACTAGCTTGTACAGACTTACAGGTAACCTATTCAACCAGGAAGAATCTACTAATTCATAAAAAAACTTATATCCATATTCTTTAAGTAGTTTAATAGCATTAGTTTTTCCTTCAAAAATATCTACTTTTAAGATCTCTATTGTTAGAATTGGAGAAAAACTGCGAAGAGTATGCTCTGCACCCATAATACACTCAAGTTCATGCCCTTCTATATCTATTTTTATATAGTCAATATCCTTAATTTTATTCGATTTTACAAATTGATCTAATTTCATAAGCTTAAATTCATAAAAATCTTTACTCTCCAATAACGCTTTTTCTTCTATTTTGGTGCTACCCAAGTTTGTTTCATATTTGTTTTTTTGAATTTTTACAGTTCTCTGACTATTAGATAACCCTATCTTTTTAGTAATGATATTATTTGTTAAAGAAGCATTAATGTTTAACAAGTCATAAACATACGGATTTGGCTCAAATGAGTAGACATGCTCAAAATGCTTAGCGAACTCTAATGAATGATTTCCAATATTTGCACCCACATCAAAACAACAAATGCGCTTTTTCAGTTTAGGAAATAAACCACTGCCTAGAAATTTTAACTCTTCTCTTTCATGTTGCCCGAAGATAATAATTTCAGATGAGATTGAGTCAAATGCAAACATAGCTAATCTCGGATAATTCCTAATATGCTTTTTTGCACTATTTCTCAGAACCTTTTTTGTGATATAGTCACCAATAGCTCCCATATGCACCCCTAGACAAATTATGAATATATTTGTTAATGTGTAAATACCAGCTTAAATTTCTTAGCATATGATTTTTAAAAAAACACTTAACTTATAGATTAAACGACTAACTTGTGAAGGGTAATTTTTTTGTTCCTTCCCCTAACTTCAAAATTTTTTACTTCTTCTGTAGGCAAATTTTCACTAAGACGTAACTTAACTTCATCAGAAATCAAAACATCTGATTTGACATCTTTACAAGCCTCACAGATACGGCTCGCCACATTTACTGTATCTCCAATCACCGTGAACTCTACTCTATCCTTGCTACCCACATTGCCAACAAAGCAAGATCCGTAATGAACCCCAATTCTGTGCTTTATTGCAGGCATTCCTTTATCAGAACGCTCCTTCTCCCATTCTCGCATTGAAATTTGCATCTGTCTTATACAATTAAGAGCGTTTTGTGCATCATTACCCCTAGATACTGGCGTACCAAAGGTGGCCATAACACTATCTCCAATAAACTTATCTACCGAACCGCCGTTCTGAAAAACGGCCGCAACCATTTTTGTTTGATATTCTGACAGAAGTTCAAGCACTTTTTTAGGTTCTAAACCCTCAGATAACTTTGTAAAGTTAGAAATATCTGTAAACATAACAGCAATGTTTTGCTCTTTTTCTGCACTTTGATCCAGGTTAAATTTGTTTTTTTCTATTTCATCTCTTACTTCAGGAGAAAAGTATCGCCCCAATAGATTATTTGATCTTTCCTGGAGTGTAGCTTCTCTTAAATTACTTTCGATAACCCATGCAAGCGTAATCAAACCAACTGCGACAACAAGTAAATAAGTTATGTTTTGAGAGAAAACCCCTCCATTAATAGCATTAATATTATTAGCTATCTCATTGTAATCAAATGAAAAAAAATTATTTTCAATTCTCGTGATGTTATATGCTTGAAAAAGTGCAAGAAGAAAGTTGTAAATTACGAAGAATATTGAAAGATAAAATCTTGCAAGTAATACAGAAACCACCATAGGTCCTGCCGCTCCAATGAATGCATAGTCCATGAGCCTACCACCGAAAAGCTCATTACCGTTAATGATAGAAAACTCATAGTTGATAAGTGCGCCAAATACCAATGGAAAGGCAATTTGCATAGCTACCGCAAAAACTAAGCACAGCTTGTAATTTTTATCTGTTATTAAAGTGGCAATTGCACCAAAGATAATAAAACCTGTTACCATGAGCATGGTAGCAATCTGTTTTACAACTAATGTTTCAATGCCTGGAACAAAGGTTATGTTCAAAAACCCGATTAGGTAAAGACCAAATAAAGTAATGGATGCCAATCTAAGGCCTTTAACATACCGTTTATTAATAAAAAGCTCGTTTTCCATTTTTGCCAAATAAGTTTTTAATATGGACGATTTTCTTATAGATTCTGCAAATAGGCAAGCAATGAGTACCTAAAAATAAAAAGGGTTAGGCTTTCTTAAGAAGAGATACCTGCCTTTTCCAAAGTACTAGCAAGCTTTTCCATGAAAGACCTATCCATGATTATAAAGATTTTCAAAGCTCTTATAAGTTTTCTATTAATAATCCATCAATTTCAATTAGAAATTTATTACTATTTTCTTTACTTGTGTTACCTTTAAACATGGGCTCAAAAAAATATCCGTCATTAAACGAAAAAACACTTGGATGGTTAACTTTTTTGCACCGGAAAGTTTCTATTAATGACGATTGGTCTGAAGATGGCGAACCATTAGAATGGTGGGACAAAACATCAAACCCTCCTGTATTAAATTTTGCCAGATTTGACCTTTCTGAATCAAGCTATGCATTAGGATTGATGGCTGACGTCACTCCAGCATGGAGAGAAGCATATGCTTTTATTCTGAAAGGTCTGAGTGAACGACATCTTACATTTTGGGCAGCATACGATTGGCTAACACAGATTGGGCCTGATCCTAATAGAGGCAAATATCCCAAAGAGTGGATAGACCTTTGGATACCCGATCACTTGGTAGGAGAGTATGATACCCCAGGATGGGTTGCAAATGGCATTGAACCATGGGGATTGCAGAAAGACCCTATAGGTGCAGATGGAAATTTATTTTTTAAAGGTTGGTTAAATTTAATTCAAAGCTTACATGTTTATATGACTGGTGAAGACACTTGGGGAACATCATTCCAAGTAGCAGGTGTTGACAGAACAAGATTTGATTGGACACAACACAGGTTAGTTGAACATTTGTCTTCTCAATGGAGTAAAAACAGAATGGGTCCACATTGTGAGAACACAAAAATATGGCCCTACTGTTTATCAGCTGCCGGTTTAGGACTACAGCTTTATGATGCGATTTTTCAAAAAAACACTCACTCCGTTTACCCAGAGTGGGTTGAACACACTAAAAATAAGTATTATGGGTTTGATAAATCTGGAGCATTAGAATGGACGCCTATATATTATGACCCATTAATTGATCATATTCATGCAGCAGGACCCTCAAATGGATTGACAATTGCTTTTTACATGATGCCCCAAGATCCAGCTTTTGCAGAATTTCTATATCGAACAGCAGTTAAGAAACTTGGTTGGGACAATGTTGATAAAGAAATAAAAATGAAGCCTGAGCCACGCTTTATGGCTCTTGGTCTAGCTTGCGCAAAAGAGTTTGGTGACACAACAGTAGAAATGCGCTTAAGAGCGTTTGCAGAGGCAAATTTTGAACCACGGTGGTTTGGAGAGAATAACATAAACTTCGGTTATTGGTTTAATTTAGATGAAAAATGGCCTAGAGGGCAATGGGCTGCTTTAGCAATGATGGCTGAAGTTGGGAAATCAGGAGCATGGTCAAACTTATTTAGAAACCCTAATTTAGAAAAATTCGATGCTCCTACTCTTGAAGGAGTTGATTTTCCAAATATTTTAGTGAGCCAAGCTTTTAACGATCCGGATAAACAAACCTTAAACATTAAATTAAAATCAACAAATAAAGCTAAAGAGAATAGATATTCTAAAATCTCTATAACGAAAATTCCAGATTTATCCTCTATCAGAATAAAAAGAGATGGATACCTCTATGACATGTGGAGAGCGACTGGAAAAGGTTCAATTGAAATTGATATTTCTTATTCCGATATTGAGCTTGAAATCTACACTGGATGGTCAGGTGAGAAAAAAAGAGGTGAATTCAACAAGATAATTAACAAAGATAATCTTTCGAGTATTAGTTCTGGAATAATACAAAGACCGCAATCTCTTAAAATTATCAAGACATCATCATGTCCATGTTGTGCTTCTATTCATAATTAACGTTTTTGATTAAGATAAAACCGCTTAACTTTTACAAATGGTAGCGAGGAAGGAACTTGAACTCCCGACACCTGGAATATGATAACCTACTTTTTATTAGCTAGTTTATAAACCTTTTCTTTTGTAAGAGGATAGATTTCGTATTCGGGCTCAAATAACTTTTGTATTTCTAGGTTTTTTATAGATAAACCTCCGGTGAAATATCCATATGATGGTATCAATAACCTCTCATGGTTCAAGACAAAACATGAGGTCCAAATTCCTCTAGAATTAATTTTTAGCCTAACTTTTGGATGATAATGACCAAAAATAGAAAACTTCTTATCAATCGTTGGATAATGACTGAAACAAATATCATCAATGATAATATTTTTAGTTAAATTTAATCCAATATCGCTAAGAAAGCTCGTATCATCGTGGTTCCCAACGGTTAAAGTACAATTTTTATTTTTAAGTATCGCAAAAAAAAGTTCTTTTGCTTCCTCGGTCATCCTCTGAAATGCCAACTTGTCGTGGACTAGATCCCCTAAAAAAATGATTATATCAACAGGATGATCATTTATAAATTTAGTGAGTTGCCTGAGCGTCTCAATAGTGTCAAAAGGTGGAATAAATTGTCTAGTTTTAGAAAAAAAAGACCCTTTTTCAAAATGTAGGTCAGAAATAATCAAAGTCTTTTTGTTCTGCCAATAAAGTTCTCCATGTGGAAAAATGGAGAACTTCTGATCAGCAAAAAATACCTCCTTATAATGCATTGACTTCTTCTAGTAATTCTTTCTCAAGCTTCTCTAAATAAAAATTGTCTAATTCATTTTTATCTGGCGTCTCTTTGTGATATTCAAAAAGCAATGAAAACGCTAAGGCAGACGCTCTATTCAGTCTATTTATCTTTATTTTGTTTTTAATTCTGAATAGAAAGTTTGAAAGTCTATCTAGATCTATTAGGTCTTTTTTTGCGTTTTCTGTCGTAATTTTCAATAAGATATGATGAGGGTCATGCTTTCGTAATACTTCATAGATCAAGTCAGTATTAAAGGTTACTTGTTTACCTGTTTTTTGGTTGCCTGGCAGGTTTTTATAAATTAACCCTGAGATCATGGCAATTTCTCTGAATAATCTTTTTATTAGAGGAGTTTCTTCTAGCCATTCGTATAGATCCTCTATCAAGATATCTTGAGAAAAAAGGAACCCAATATCTTCAATTTCCTGGGAAAATGAAAATAAAATAGAATAATCATTAGCAACAAAACCAAATGGTTGTATGCCGAGCTTTTTAATCCGTCTTAAAATAAGAAATCCTAGTGTTTGATGCGTATTTCTTCCTTCAAATGGATGAAGGGCCATGTAATACTTTTCTTGCTTACCAGTTTTTCTCTTAAACGTCTCAACGAGAAGTTCATTTTCGTTTGGAAAAGAAGAAAATTTTGACTGTAGCTTTGACCATTTTTTCAAGCTATCAGGGAGATCAATTCCATCAAGTTGTTTAGAAAAAATCTTTCTTACTGATTTCGAAAGATGTGTTGAAAGAGGTAAATTACCTCCTTTAAAAGATGGTATTTTTTGATGGTCTAAGGCGGTTATTTTAGCATATGCAATATTACCAACTACCTTTTCAAACATTAGTCTCTTTCCAGCAAATATAAATGTGTCCCCTGCTGAAAGCCCATTTATAAACCACTCCTCAATATTTCCTAAATATCTATTACTTACCCTCAAACGCAACATTTCGGCTTCAACAATAGCCCCAACATTCATTCTATATTTTGTTATCAGTGATTTATCCTTGATTTTAAAATACTCTCCATCGCGCTTTAACCTCGAATATTCTTCATAGCCCTGAAGGGAATAACCTCCATTTTCTACGAATGATAGCGTTTTTTCAAAATCTTCTTCATTTAGGTTTCTGTAAGGCCATGCTTTTTTAACTTGTTCATACAATTCTTCTTTTTTGAACTTTTTAGAAATTGCAACGCCTACAATATGCTGAGCAAGTACATCAAGAGAGCCTTCGGAATATTGTTCATCTTCTAGAAGATTTAACTTAATACACTCTTTCGCAGCGATACATTCCACAAATTCAAAGCAATTGGTTGGAACTAAAATGGCTCGCGATGGCGTATTTATTGTGTGGTTTGCTCGTCCAATTCTCTGGATTAACCTCGCTACCCCTTTGGGCGCTCCTATTTGCATTACCAAGTCAATATTGCCCCAGTCAAGACCCAAATCTAATGAACTTGTGGCAACTACACACTCTATATGCCCCTCCACTATTTCCCTTTCAACTTTTTTTCTAAGATCTTTTTCTAGGCTCCCATGATGAATTGCTATTTTTTTATTCTTATTATTAATCGCCCATAAGCTTTCAAATAATATTTCTGCTTGAGCCCGTGTGTTTACAAAAAGAATTGATGACTTAAATTTGATTACTTCCAAATAAATATCTGAAAGAGCATACCTTGGGGAATGCCCTGACCAGGGAATTCTATTATCTGACTTTAATATGGTTATTTTGGGAGAAACCCTTGAATAAGTGCTGACTAGCTTTGTGTCCTCATTATTTGATAAGTATTTTTTAGCAAGGTCGGTATCCTTTAGAGTTGCTGAAAGACCAATTGTTTGAAATGGTTTTATTGATCTTAATCTTGCTAGATTTAGGCTTAATAAGTGCCCTCTCTTTGAATCAAAAAATGTATGAAGCTCGTCAATAATTACAAATTTTAAATTTTTAAATAAATCGGTTATATCCGTTCTAGCCATCAATAGTGCAAATGACTCTGGCGTTGTCATTAGAAAATTAGGAGGCTTTTTTACTTGCTTTGATTTATTATAGGCTGATGTATCACTTGTTCGCGTTTCTACTTTTATATTTAGATTTAAGTCATTGATAGGATTGAGTAAATTTCTTTGTACATCTACCGTTAAAGCCTTTAAAGGTGATATGTACAAGGTATGAAATACGTTACTCTCATATTTATTATTTATAAAATCGTTAATTGATGGCATAAAACCGCCAATCGTTTTACCTCCACCCGTTGGGGCATGCAAGATTACGTCGTATCCCTGACTGATCAAGTTGAAGACTTCAACTTGATGGTCATATAAAAACCAACCTTTTTTCTTGAGCCACTTGTCAATTGGATTATCTTTATACTTCACTGTAATAACTTATATTCCCAATTATGATATCTATTGATAACAAACTTTATATTAAAGACATCGATACATATATAGACCCTTTTTTTCCTGTAGAAAGGGCGATTATAACCCATGGACACGCTGATCATGCAAGAGCAGGTCACAAACACGTGCTGTGTACCCCTGCAACATCAGAAATTATGAAAATTAGATATGGTGAAAAATGTGCCAACACTTTTCAAACAATCGAATACGGGCATCCTGTGAAGATAGGAAAGATAAAGGTAACTTTGTTCCCTGCAGCACATATACTGGGAAGCGCGCAAGTTCTACTAGAAACTTCAAAACAAAGAGTTGTAGTCACCGGGGACTATAAAACAACAACGGATCGACATTTAGATCCGTTTGAGATCGTTCCTTGTGATCTACTGATAACAGAGGCTACTTTTGGTTTGCCCATATTCAAATTCAATAATCCAGAAATAGAAATTGGGCGGTTATTAGACAATATTTCTAAGAATAAAGAGAATACATTTTTAATAGGCGCTTATTCACTTGGGAAAGCACAAAGGATTATTTGGCTTCTTAGAGAAGCAGGTTTTTCAGATGATATTTTTGTTCATGGATCAATGGATAAGCTTTGTGACTTTTATAATAACAAGGGAATTAAACTCGGAACGCTTAGAAAGGCAACAATAGAAAACAAAAGAGACTTTAAAGGGAAAGTTGTTGTTGCACCTCCCTCAGCACTAAAGGATAGATGGTCACGGCGTTTTGAAAACATTACTAGATGTTATGCTTCAGGCTGGATGCAAGTAAAACAGCGTGCAAAGCAAAGCCAAATTGAAATTCCTCTCGTTATATCTGATCATTCAGATTGGAACGAGCTTACCAATACGATAATCCAGACTGGTGCCGAAAAAGTTTGGATAACACATGGAAGAGAGGACGCTCTGCAATATTGGTGCAAAACAAAGGGCATTAAAGCAGAGCCGCTTTCTCTACAACATAGGGATGAAACAAGCGAACTATAATGAAAGCTTTTTCGAATTTACTTACTAATTTAATTTTGACCAGCTCAAGAAATAGAAAGATATCATTATTAGTAGAATATTTTAGCTCAACACCTGATCCTGACCGTGGGTATGCTTTGGCGGCACTTACTGGTTCGCTAAAGGTTAAAAATATAAAAGCTGCGTTTTTTAAAGAATTAGTCAGAGAAAAGCAAGACGAGTACTTATTTGCTCTATCTTATGACTATGTAGGTGATTTAGCGGAAACTGTATCCTTATTATGGGATAAAAAAAACGATGGCGACATACCAAGTCTTTCCATTCTGTTAGACAGTCTAGCAAAAGTTAAAGGTGAGGACCTTAAGAGAAATATTATCGACATTCTAGATAGTAGCGATGCTGATCAGAGATGGGCTTTTATAAAGTTGTTTACAGGAGGCTTGCGTATTGGGGTATCAAGCAGGCTTGTAAAGAAAGCTCTGTCTATATACGGCAATGTGGATCTCAACGAAATCGAAAAAATTTGGCATGGCTTAGCTTTACCGTACATCAATTTATTTGCATGGCTTGAGAAAAGGGATCAAAAACCAAAGATTTCTTTCTATGATATTTTCCATCCTATGATGCTTGCTCATCCACTAGTTTTAGAAAAAGATTTAACAACGGCTAACCCAAAAGATTTCATCGCCGAATATAAATGGGATGGAATTAGAATTCAAATCGTGAGCTATAGTGAGGGATGTCGCCTTTATTCAAGAACTGGGGATGATGTTACGAACTCTTTTCCAGAAATTAGCAAAGCAATAAAAGGTAATTTTGTTTTAGACGGAGAATTACTTGCTGGAATTGATAATGAACCTAAATCTTTTAATGATCTCCAGCAGAGATTGAACAAAAAATCTCCTACAGAAAAGTTCATAAAAACAAATCCTAGTTTTGTTAAAGTTTATGATGTTCTTTTTTTTAATGGCCTTGATTTAAGAGACAACCCACTAAATGAGAGAAAAAAAATTCTCAATTCCTATTTTAACAAAAATAGGTCCCCTTTATTTTTATCTGAAACAATCAAGTTTAGAAACTGGGAAGAGTTAAACGAAATAAGAGATATTTCTGACAATCAAATACATGAAGGAGTAATGATTAAATTAACTTCAAGCCCCTATATTTCGGGAAGACCGCGAGGAAAATGGTTTAAATGGAAAAGGAACCCAAAACTAGTTGATGCAATAATAATGTATGCACAGAGAGGACATGGAAAGCGAAGTTCTTTTTACTCCGATTATACTTTTGGTGTATTTAATAAAGATGAAGAACTCGTTCCCATAGGCAAGGCTTACTCTGGCTTCACCGATGAAGAATTAAATAGATTAGATAAGTTTGTTAGAACAAAAACTATAAAGCGATTTGGGCCAGTTAGAGAGGTTGAAAAAACACTAGTCGTAGAGATTGCTTTTGATGCCATATCACTAAGCAAAAGGCATAAATCTGGGGTAGCGTTAAGATTTCCCAGATTTAAAAGAATTAGATGGGATAAACCAATTTGTGAGGTAGAGACTTTAGAGCAAATTAGAGAAAGCTTTTTAGAATAACTATGCGCCAGGGATCCAGTTGGTTCCAGCTAATGGCACTCCAGCCATTGCTGCTGACTCTACAGTTAAAGCGCACAGATCTTCTGGCTCCAGGTTTCTAAGGTCATTTTTACCACAAGCTCTTGCAATAGTTTGGGCTTCCATTGTCATAACATTTAGGTAATTAGCTAATCGTCTCCCTCCAAGCTTTGGATCTAAACGTTTCGAAAGTTTTTTGTCTTGAGTAGTTATTCCAGCTGGATCAAGCCCTTCATGCCAATCATCGAACGCACCTGCAGTTGTACCTAGTTTTTCATAATCTTTCTGATACCTTGGATCATTATCACCGAGTGCAATCAATGCAGCCGATCCAATTGATACTGCGTCTGCTCCCAAAGCGAGCGCTTTTGCGACATCAGCCCCATTTCTAATTCCACCCGAAATAATAAGTTGGACTTTTCTATGCAAACCCAGTTCCTGCAGCGCCTTGACAGCTGGCCTTACGCAAGCCAGTGTTGGTATCCCAACATTTTCTATGAAAACCTCTTGAGTTGCAGCTGTACCCCCTTGCATACCATCAACCACTACCACGTCAGCCCCAGACTTGGCAGCCAAGGCAACGTCATAATAAGGTCTAGATCCAGCAACTTTTACAAATATGGGTACCCGCCAACCAGTGATTTCTCTTAACTCAAGTATTTTAATTTCCATATCATCGGGACCTGTCCAGTCAGGATGTCTGCATGGTGACCTTTGATCAATTCCTTTTGGAAGGGTTCGCATTTCGGCGACCCTGTCATTTATTTTTTGACCAAGAAGCATTCCACCACCTCCAGGCTTTGCTCCCTGACCTACAACAATTTCTATAGCATCTGCCTTTCTTAGATCATCTGGGTTCATACCATATCTTGATGGAAGAAGTTGATAGACTAATTGCTTTGAATGCCCTCTTTCCTCTTTTGTCATTCCTCCGTCGCCAGTTGTTGTTGACGTTCCAACAGAACTAGCACCTCTTCCTAAAGCCTCTTTTGCTTGAGCAGAGAGAGCTCCAAAACTCATTCCTGCTATCGTAATAGGGATTTCAAGGTTAAGAGGATTAGAACTAAATCTATCACCTAAGGTCACTTTCGTATTGCAAGACTCCCTGTAACCCTCAAGAGGATACCTAGAAATTGAAGCTCCCAGAAATAAAAGATCATCGAAGTTTGGCAAATTTCTTTTGGAACCTCCTCCCCTTATGTCATATATTCCGGTCTCAGCTGCTCTTCTAATTTCAGAATTGGTATATGCATCAAAAGTATATGAAGTTCTTGGATGGGTAACTGATTTTTTTTTCACGTAATTTTCCTACTAAATTTTGGCATTATCGACTTTAAAATTATAAAGGGATCGAGAAGATCCAAATCTTTTAAAACGTCCTAAATTATCATCAGTAAGGTTAGCATTCGATAAAATATTTTTTAAATTAATAATATGCTTTTTTGTCATTTTTTTCTCAACGCAATCTGCACCAAGCGAGGAGACTTTGCCGGCAATATATATATTGGCTTCGTATATGCTATCTCCCAACGCGTGTCCAGCGTTACCAAAAATGACTAAAGTTCCTTTCTGTGCCATGAAAGCCGACATATGGCCGACATTTCCCTTTATAACAATGTCAATGCCCTTCATAGAAATTCCACATCTTGAAGAAGCATTTCCTTCTACAAGAATATTTCCTCCATGCCCCGACGCACCGGCATACTGGCTTACATCACCCGTAACATGGATATTTCCTGACATCATATTTTCACCTAATCCTGGGCCAGCCGATCCTTCAATTTTAATACTTGATTTTTTATTCATGCCTGCACAGTAATACCCAACACTACCAAGAACTTTCACATCTATTTTTTTATTAATACCGGCAGCTAAAGCATGGCTCCCTTTTGAATTTTTAATTGTGAAAGAGCTATTGTTATCAGAATCTTGCAA